>Ga0209963_1000182_pt1 | contig 196253 bp, 185 predicted proteins | sample ThiBio_1000_biof_2_FD_183957 | JGI IMG/M metagenome (GOLD analysis project Ga0209963, IMG submission 183957) | Wastewater bioreactor microbial communities from Cape Town, South Africa - Thiocy_cont_1000_biof (SPAdes) | ecosystem: Engineered > Bioreactor > Thiocyanate-remediating >... | reverse complement strand
GTCCGTGCCGACAGGGGTGGCCGGGTCAAGCTCGGCCATGACGGTTGACGACCGGGGGGGCGAACCGTTGGACGACTCGGAGTCGGTCAGCGCGCGGGGGGCGGCCGCGGCCGCCTTCTTTCCCCGGAACACGGGCGGCGTCACCGTCACCGGAACCGTCCGTCCGGACATCGACACGTAGAGCGTCTCGCCGATCCGCGTCCGTCCGCCGGCGACCAGCGCCAGGGCGATCGAGCGGTCCAGCGTCGCGCTGTGGTAGGCCGAGGTGACGTGTCCCAGCATCGCCGCCGGGATGCGTGGGGCGGCGTCGGCCACCAGCTGCGCGCCTTCCTCCAGCACCAGCGCCGGGTCGGCCGTCAGCAGGCCGACGAGCTGCTTGCGGTCGGCGCGCCGCATGTCCGCGCGCGTGAGCGAGCGCTTGCCGACGAAATCCGGCTTCTCCCGCGCGATCGCCCAGGCGAGGCCGAGGTCGTCGGGGGTGACCGTGCCGTCCGTCTCCTGCCCGATCAGGACGAACCCCATCTCGGCGCGGAGCACGTGCATCGCCTCCGTGCCGTATGGCGTTGCGCCGGCGCCGAGCAGTGCCTGCCAGACCTCGCCGGTGTGGGCGGCCGGGACGTTGACCTCGAAGCCCGGCTCGCCAGTGAAGCTCACGCGGGCGACGCGGGCGGGGACGCCGGCGATCCGGTTCTCCCGCACCGCCATGGGCGGCATCGCGGCGATGGCGATCCCCTCGGCCAGCGGCGCCAGCAGGTGCGCCGCCGCGGGACCCTGCACCGCGACCACCCCCCATTGCTCCGTCGTGCTGGTCAGCCAGACGCGCAGGTCGGGGAACTCGGTCTGGAGGTAGTCCTCCATCAGGTGCAGCACCCCGGCGGCCCCGCCGGTCGTGGTGGTGACGTGATAGCGGTCCTGGGCCAGCCGCGCGATCACGCCGTCGTCGCGGACGAACCCGTCCTCGCCCAGCAGCAGCGCGTAGCGGCACTGGCCGGGCGGCAGGGTGCTGAACCGGCCCGTGTAGAGCCGGTCGAGGAACACCCCGGAATCCGGCCCGACCACCTCGATCTTGCCCAGCGTGCTGGCGTCCAGGATGCCGACGGCGCTGCGCACGGCGCGGCACTCTCGCGCCACGGCCTGCGCGAGCGTCTCGCCGGCCGCCGGGAAGGCGCGGGCGCGGCGCCACGGGCCGACATCCTCGAACACGGCGCCCTGGGCGGCGGCCCAGCCATGGGTGGGCGGCAGGCGCAGCGGCGCGAAGAGCGGGCCGCGCGCGGTGCCGGCGAGCGCGCCGAAGGTGACCGGGGTGTAGGGCGGGCGGTAAGTGGTGAGCCCGATGGCGGCCGGACTCTCCCCGCGCAGGCTCGCGAGCGTGGCGAGCGTGTTCAGGTTGGCGGTCTTGCCCTGGTCGGTGGCCATGCCAGCCGTGGTGTAGCGCTTGACGTGCTCGATCGACCGGAACCCTTCCTGGGTCGCGATCGCCAGGTCCTTCGTGGTCACGTCGTTCTGCAGGTCCACGAACACGGCCGGGTGCGGGTGGGCCGGCGGTGGTTCGGGCATGAGCGGGGAGAGCGCGGGCAGGCCGGTCACCGCGAAGCCGCGGCGCGCGCCGCCGCCGCCGCGGGCCGCCGCCTCCCCGGCCGCATGGCCGGCCTCCAGGCAGGCGGCGAGGCCGAACGTGCCGGCGCAGCCGCCGGCCGCCTGCATGCCGGCGGGGGCGATGTCGGGCACCGGCGCCTGCAGCGCCGCGTCGAAGGCGAGCCGCCCGCCGGCCTGAGCGAACAGGTGCACCGACGGCGTCCAGCCGCCCGACACCAGCAGCGCGTCGCAGGGCACCACGCGCGGCTCTCCCGAGAGCTTGGTGCTGTGGATCCGCCGGCGGCCCTCCGTCCCGGTGATCTCGGTCCCGGCATGCAGCGGGATGCCGGCGGTCCGCAGCGCCGCGGCGAGCTCCGGCGGCGGCGTGGGGCGGCGATCCACCATGGCGACCACCCGCACGCCGGCCGCGTGCAGCGCGAGCGCGGTGCGGTACGCGCCGTCCTCGGCCGTGGCGACCACGACATGGTGGCCGGCGGCGACGCCGTAGCGCTGCAGGTAGGTCCAGCCGGCATCGGCCAGCATGATCCCCGGCCGGTCGTTGTTCGGGAACAGCAGGGGCCGCTGGATCGCACCCGCCGCGAGCACCACCTGGGAGGCGCGCACCTGCCACAGCCGCTCCCGCGGCAGGCCGTCCGGCGGATCGGCGAGGTGGTCCGTCACCCGCTGCACGAGGCCGATCAGGTTGTCCGGGTAGCAGCCGAACGCGGTCGTGCGGGAGAGCAGCGTGACCTGCGGCGCGAGCGTGGCGAGCGTCTCGTCGAGCCAGTCGGCGGCCGGCATGCCGTCGATCGTCGCGGTCGTCTCGGCGAGGAGGGAGCCGCCGAAGGCCGCCTGCTCGTCGCACAGGATCACGCGCGCCCCGGCCTCGGCGGCGGCGCGGGCGGCGGCGAGGCCGGTCGGGCCGCCGCCCACCACCAGCACGTCGCAATGGGCGAACTGCCGCGCGTAGCGGTCCGGATCGGGCGTGCGCGGGGCGCGTCCCAGCCCGGCCGCGCGCCGGATCGCGGGCTCGTAGAGGCGGCGCCAGAAGCCGGCGGGCCAGCGGAACGTCTTGTAGTAGAAGCCGGCGCCGAGAAGCGGGGCGGCGACGCCGGCCATGGCGCCGAGATCGTGGCGCAGGCTGGGGAAGCGGTTCTGGCTGTGCGCGGCCAGGCCCTCGTACAGCTCGATCGTGGTCGCGCGCAGGTTGGGCGTGATCCGGCCGGGCCCGCGATCGAGCGTGACCAGCGCGTTCGGCTCCTCCGCGCCGGCGGCGAACACGCCGCGCGGGCGGTGATATTTGAAGGAGCGGCCGACCAGGGCGATGCCGTTGGCGAGCAGGGCGGAGGCGAGCGTGTCCCCGGCGAAGCCGGTCAGCCGCTGTCCGTCGAACCGGAAGCCGAGAGGCTGGCCACGATCGATGCGTCCGCCGGTGGCGAGGCGGAAGGGCTGCGTCATGCCGGCGGCGCCTCGTTCGGCTTGTAGGTGGCGGCGATCCGGTCGGTGACGGTGTCGCGCACCGCGTTGAAGAACCGGCCGCAGCCATGCACGTGGCGCCAGCGCTCGGCATGCCGGCCCTTGGGGTTGTCGCGGACGTAGAGGAAGGCGGCCCAGGCATCGTCGTCGACGGCGGACGGGTCGGCGGGGCGGGCGACATGGGCCTGGCCGGCATGGCGGAACTCGAGTTCCGGCCGCTTGCCGCACCAGGGGCAGGGGATCAGCAGCATCAGTGCGCGACCGCCGCGGCGGCGGCCTCGTCGATCAGGTGTCCCGACCGGAACCGTTCGAGCCCGAACGGGGCCGCGAGCGGGTGCGGCGTGCCGGTCGCGATGGTGGCGGCGAAGACATGGCCGGAGCCCGGCGTCGCCTTGAACCCGCCGGTGCCCCAGCCGCAATTGACGAACAGGCCGGACACCGGGGTCGGGCCGATGATGGGCGAGCGGTCCGGCGTCACGTCGACGATGCCGCCCCAGCTGCGCAGCATCCGCAGGCGGCGGAAGCCGGGGAACAGCTCGCAGATCGCCTCCAGCGTGTGGGTGGAGACGTGCAGCGCGCCGCGCTGGGCGTAGGAGGGGTAGACGTCGGTGCCGCCGCCGATCACCAGCTCCCCCTTGTCCGACTGCGAGACGTAGCAATGCACGGTGTTGGACATGACGACGCAGGGCATGACCGGCTTGACCGGCTCGCTGACCAGCGCCTGGAGCGGGAAGGATTCCAGCGGAACGCGCATGCCCGCCATGCCCATCAGGACGGAGGTGTGTCCGGCCGCGACGATGCCGATGCGCGGCGCGGCGATCGGGCCGCGCGTGGTCTCGACCCCGGTGACGGCGCCGTCCCGGCCGCGGCGGATCGCGGTGACCTCGCAGTTCTCGACGATGTCGACGCCCTGGGCGGAGGCGGCGCGGGCATAGCCCCAGGCGACGGCATCGTGCCGCGCGACGCCGCCGCGCCGCTGCAGCGCCGCGCCCAGCACGGGATGGCGCGAAGCGGGGGAGATCTCGAGCGGCGGACAGAACGCCTTGGCCTGGTCGGGCGTCAGCCACTCGTTGTCGATGCCGTTCAGCCGGTTGGCGTGCACGTGGCGCTTGAGGCTGCGCACGTCATGCTCGTCATGCGCCAGCATCATGACGCCCCGCGCCGAATACATGACGTTGTAGTCGAGCGCCTCGGACAGCGTCTCCCACAGCTTCAGGGCGTGTTCGTAGAGCGCGGCGCTCTCGTCCTGGAGGTAGTTGGAGCGGATGATGGTGGTGTTGCGGCCGGTGTTGCCGCCGCCGATCCAACCCTTCTCGAGCACGGCGACCCTGCGGATGCCGTGTTCGGCCGCGAGGTAATGGGCGGTCGCGAGCCCGTGGCCGCCGCCGCCGACGATGATCACGTCATAGGCGGGCTGCGGGTCGGGGGAGCGCCACTGCGCCGGCCAGGGCTCCGCCAGCATCGCGCGACGGAGCAGCGACCAGAAGGAGAAGGCCGGACGGGGAAAGGTCGCGCGCGCTTGGGTCGGGCGATCGTACATCCGCCCGATGTTTGCCGGCCCGTCGGCGGGGGCGCAAGCTGAGTGGCGGGATCGTTCCGCTGCAGGCGGCCGCGCCTGCGGGCGGGGGCGCCCCGTGGCCGTCGGGGGTGCGCCGGGGCGCGCCGGGTGCGGGGGACGAATCGGTCGCGGACGCTTGACTCCCCCGAACCTCCCCACTAGGTTCCGCCGCCTCGGCCGACCCCAGGGTTCCTGATGGGCGGTCGTCGTTCGCAGGCATCGACGCACGCGGCGCCGCTCCCCGTCCCGGGGCAGCCTAGGCCGCCTGCCTCAAAGCACCCGCAGGCTGGGAGTGTTCCCGAGCCGGCGGGTTCGCCTGTTGAACGGCGTTCGCACGTGGAGCCGGCGGGTGGCCCGGACGGAGAAGAGAACGAGGTCCATGCCGACCATCAACCAGCTCATCGCCAAGGGGCGGGAGCCGCAGAAGACCCGGAACAAGGTTCCGGCCCTTCAAGGCTGTCCGCAGAAGCGTGGCGTCTGCACGCGCGTCTACACCACCACGCCGAAGAAGCCGAACTCGGCGCTTCGTAAGGTGGCCAAGGTGCGTTTGACCAACGGCTACGAGGTGGTGAGCTACATCCCGGGCGAAGGACACAACCTGCAGGAGCACTCGGTGGTGCTGATCCGCGGCGGGCGTGTGAAGGACCTTCCCGGCGTGCGCTACCACATCCTGCGCGGCGTGCTGGACACCCAGGGCATCGCGAAGCGTCGTCAGCGCCGGTCGCTGTATGGCGCGAAGCGGCCGAAGTAAGGAGACCGAGCGATGTCCCGCCGCCACCGCGCCGTCAAGCGCGAGATCCTGCCGGACGCCAAGTTCGGCGACATCGTCATCACGCGTTTCATGAACGTGCTGATGTACGACGGCAAGAAGTCCGCCGCCGAGGCGATCGTCTACAATGCGCTCGACGTGCTGAAGCGCCGTGGCGGCCAGCAGGCCGATCCGGTGCGGATGTTCCATGAGGCGCTGGACAACGTGAAGCCGGCGGTGGAGGTGCGGTCTCGCCGCGTCGGCGGCGCGACGTACCAGGTGCCGGTGGAAGTGCGGACGGAGCGGCGCCAGGCGCTGGCGATCCGCTGGATCATCGACGCCGCGCGCAAGCGGGGCGAGCACACGATGGAGGAGCGGCTGTCCAACGAGCTGCTCGATGCCGTGAACAACCGCGGCGCTGCGGTGAAGAAGCGCGAGGACACGCACCGGATGGCCGAGGCCAACAAGGCGTTCAGCCACTACCGCTGGTGACCGCGCGCTGGTAACCACGCAGCCCCGCAAGGGACCAAATTAGACCCCGGGCGGACCCAGCCGGGACTCAACGGAGAACACGACGATGGCCAAGGCGAAATTCGAGCGGAACAAGCCGCACTGCAACATCGGCACGATCGGCCATGTGGACCATGGCAAGACGTCGCTGACCGCTGCGATCACCAAGGTCCTGGCCGAGACCGGCGGGGCGACCTTCACCGCGTACGACCAGATCGACAAGGCGCCGGAAGAGCGCGCCCGCGGCATCACGATCTCCACGGCGCACGTGGAGTATGAGACGCAGGCCCGCCACTACGCCCATGTCGACTGCCCCGGCCACGCCGACTACGTGAAGAACATGATCACGGGCGCCGCGCAGATGGATGGCGCGATCCTGGTCGTGTCCGCCGCCGACGGCCCGATGCCGCAGACCCGTGAGCACATCCTGCTCGCCCGCCAGGTCGGCGTGCCCGCGCTGGTCGTGTTCATGAACAAGGTCGACATGGTCGACGATCCGGAGCTGCTGGACCTGGTCGAGATGGAGGTGCGCGAGCTCCTCTCCTCCTACCAGTTCCCGGGCGACGACATCCCCATCATCAAGGGGTCGGCGCTGTGCGCGCTGGAAGATCGCGATCCCGAGAAGGGCCGCAACGCGATCCTCGAGCTGATGAAGGCGGTGGACGAGTACATCCCGCAGCCGGAGCGCCCGATCGACCGTCCGTTCCTGATGCCGATCGAGGACGTGTTCTCGATCTCCGGCCGCGGCACCGTGGTGACCGGCCGCGTCGAGCGCGGCATCGTCAAGGTGGGCGAAGAAGTCGAGATCGTCGGGATCAAGCCGACCGTGAAGACGGTCGTGACCGGCGTCGAGATGTTCCGCAAGCTGCTCGACCAGGGCCAGGCGGGCGACAACATCGGCGCGCTGCTGCGCGGCACGAAGCGTGAGGACGTGGAGCGCGGCCAGGTGCTGGCGAAGCCCGGCTCGATCACGCCGCACACCAAGTTCAAGGCCGAGGCCTACATCCTGACGAAGGAAGAGGGCGGCCGTCACACCCCGTTCTTCACCAACTACCGTCCGCAGTTCTACTTCCGCACGACCGACGTGACGGGCGTGGTGGAGCTGCCGGAAGGCACCGAGATGGTGATGCCGGGCGACAACGTGTCGATGGACGTGACGCTGATCGCACCGATCGCGATGGACGACGGGCTGCGCTTCGCGATCCGCGAGGGTGGCCGGACCGTCGGCGCCGGCGTGGTGGCGAAAATCACGGCCTGAATTTGACCGCGGCGCCGGCGCCCTGCCCAGGGTGATTTGTCTGGGCGGGGCGCCGGCCGTCGTTTCGGCGGGAAGATGTAAGAGCGAACGATGGACAACCAGAATATCCGCATCCGGCTGAAGGCCTACGATCACCGCGTGCTGGACAACAGCACGAAGGAGATCGTGAACACGGCCAAGCGCACGGGTGCGCGGGTTCGCGGACCGATCCCGCTGCCGACCCATATCGAGCGTTTCACCGTGAACCGCTCCCCGCACGTCGACAAGAAGAGCCGCGAGCAGTTCGAGATGCGCACGCATCGCCGCCTGCTCGACATCGTCGAGCCGACGCCGCAAACCGTGGACGCGCTGATGAAGCTCGACCTGGCGGCCGGCGTGGACGTCGAGATCAAGATCTGAGGTCGGGGGTTCGGAGAAACACGCCATGCGCACCGGATTGCTCGCCAAGAAGCTGGGGATGACCCGGCTGTTCAAGGATGACGGCACTCACGTGCCGGTCACCGTCCTGCATCTCGACCAGGTGCAGGTGGTCGCGGCCCGTACCGAGGAGACCGACGGCTATACCGCGGTCCAGCTGGGCTGGGGCCGCGCGAAGGTGAAGAACGTCTCGCAGCCGAATCGCGGCCATTTCGCCCGCGCGAAGGTGGAGCCGAAGGCGAAGATGGTGGAGTTCCGGGTCGCGGCGGATGCGCTGCTGGAGCCGGGCGCCACGCTGTCGGCAGCGCATTTCGCGGTCGGGCAGAAGGTCGACGTCTGCGGCACCTCGAAGGGCAAGGGGTTCGCCGGCGGCATGAAGCGCTGGAACTTCGCCGGTCTCGAGGCGAGCCACGGCGTGTCGATCAGCCATCGCAGCCTGGGGTCCACCGGTAACCGGCAGGATCCCGGCAAGACGTTCAAGAACAAGAAGATGGCCGGCCATCTCGGCGTCGAGCGGATCACCACCCTCAATCTCGAGGTGGCGGCGGTCGATGCGGAGCGCGGGTTGCTGATGATCAAGGGCGCCGTCCCCGGCGCGAAGAACGGCTGGGTGCTGGTGCGCGACGCGGTGAAGCATGCGCGTCCCGCGGATGCGCCCTATCCGGCCGCGCTGGTCGAGGCGCCGGCCGACGCGAACGCGACGGCGGGCTGAGGACGAGGTCGATGCAGATCGAGATCACCACCCTGGACAAGGGTTCGGCTGGCAGCGCGGAGCTGCCGGACGAGTTTTTCGCCGCGACGCCGCGTGCGGACGTGATGGCGCGCGTGGTGCACTGGCAGCTCGCCAGGCGCCGCGGCGGCACGCACAAGGTGAAGGGGATGGCGGAAGTCTCCGGCACCACGAAGAAGCCGTACAAGCAGAAGGGCACCGGCAACGCCCGCCAGGGCAGCCTGCGCGCGCCGCAGTTCCGCACCGGCGGCGTGGTGCACGGCCCGGTGGTCCGTTCGCACGAGTACAGCCTCAACAAGAAGGTCCGCCGGCTCGGCCTGATCTCGGCGCTGTCGCAGAAGGCGGCCGAGGGCAAGCTCGTAGTGCTGGACGCGGCCTCGGGCGCGACCAAGACGGGCGAGCTGGCGAAGAAGGTGAAGGCGCTGGGCTGGACCTCGGCGCTGATCGTGGACGGCGCGGTGGATGCGGGCTTCCTGCGGGCGGCGCGCAACATCCCCGGGCTCGACGTGCTGCCGACCATCGGCGCCAACGTCTACGACATCCTCAACCACGACGTGCTGGCGATCACCACCGCCGGCGTCGAAAGGCTGAAGCAGCGGCTGAGCGGCGCTGCCCCGGCCGCGGCAGGAGAGGCGGCATGAGCGAGACGGAAAAGGCGCCCAAGCGACAGAAGCAGCTCTCGCGCGAGGCGATGTACCAGGTCATCCGCGCGCCGCTGATCACCGAAAAGGCCACCACGATCTCCGAGACCGGCCAGTTCGCCTTCAAGGTGGCGATCGACGCGACGAAGCCGGAGATCAAGGCCGCGGTCGAGGGTCTGTTCGGCGTCAAGGTGCTGGGCGTGAACACGCTCGTGCAGAAGGGCAAGACCAAGCGCTTCAAGGGCCGCCCCGGCCAGCGCTCGGACGTCAAGAAGGCCTATGTGCGCCTGGCCGAGGGCCAGAGCATCGATTTCACCACCGGCCTGGCGTAAGGCGCGCGGACAATGGCACTGAGGCAATTCAACCCGGTCACGGCGAGCCTGCGCGGCACCGTGCTGATCGACCGCAGCGAGCTGTGGAAGGGCAAGCCCGTCAAGGGCCTGACCGAGGGCAAGCACTCCACCGGCGGGCGCAACAACCACGGCCGCATCACCAGCCGCTTCCGTGGCGGCGGGCACAAGCAGTCGTACCGCTACGTCGACTTCAAGCGGCGCAAGTTCGACGTGTCGGGGACCGTCGAGCGGCTGGAATACGATCCGAACCGGACCGCGTTCATCGCGTTGATCAAGTACGCGGACGGCGAGCTGGCCTACATCCTGGCGCCGCAGCGGCTGAAGGCGGGCGACACGGTGGTCGCCAGCGCGCGCGCCGACATCAAGCCGGGCAACGCGATGCCGCTGGCGGCGATCCCGGTCGGCACGATCGTGCACAACATCGAGCTGAAGCAGGGCGCCGGCGGCAAGGTCGCGCGGTCTGCCGGGACCTACGCGCAGCTGGTCGGCAAGGACTCCGGCTACGCGCAGATCAAGCTGATGTCCGGTGAGCTTCGCGTGGTGCGCGCCGAATGCATGGCGAGCATCGGCGCGGTGTCCAACCCGGACAACATGAACCAGAAGATCGGCAAGGCCGGTCGCATGCGCTGGCTGGGCTTCCGCCCGCACAACCGCGGCGTGGTCATGAACCCGGTCGACCATCCGCTGGGCGGCGGCGAGGGCCGCAGTTCGGGTGGTCGTCACCCGGTCACGCCGTGGGGCAAGCCGACCAAGGGTGCGAAGACGCGCAGCAACAAGCGGACGGACAAGCTGATCATCCGCCGCCGGAACAAGGGCAAGTAAGATGGCGCGTTCCGTCTGGAAGGGACCGTTCGTCGACGGTTATCTGCTGAACAAGGCCGACACGGCGCGCGCCTCGGGCCGCAACGAGATCATCAAGATCTGGTCGCGCCGCTCGACGATCCTGCCGCAGTTCGTGGGCCTGACCTTCGGCGTCTACAACGGCCACAAGTTCCTGCCCGTGCAGGTGAACGAGAACATGGTGGGCCACAAGTTCGGCGAATTCTCGCCGACGCGGACCTTCTCGGGTCACGCGGCCGACAAGAAGGCGAAGCGGGGCTGAGATGAGCAAGCCTAACCATCCGCGGGGTCTCGCGGACAACGAGGCGCAGGCGATCGTCAGCAACATCCGGGTCAGCCCGCGCAAGCTGAACCTGGTTGCTGGGATGATCCGGAACCTCCCCGCGCAGCAGGCGGTCGCGACGCTGACGTTCAGCAAGCGGCGCATTGCGCAGCAGGTGAAGAAGGCGCTCGAGAGCGCCATCGCCAACGCCGAGAACAACCACCAGCTCGACGTCGACCGCCTGGTCGTCTCGCGTGCCGAGGTCGGCCGGTCGGTGGTGATGCGGCGTTTTCACGCCCGTGGCCGTGGTCGCGCGGCGCGCGTGGAGAAGTGGTTCAGCCACCTGAAGATCGTCGTCGCCGAACGCGCCCAGGACTCGGAGGCCGCATAATGGGTCACAAAGTCAATCCGATCGGGCTCCGGCTCGGCATCAACCGCACCTGGGACAGTCGCTGGTTCGCCGGCAACGACTATTCCAAGCTGCTGCACGACGACCTGAAGCTGCGCGCGCACCTGCACAAGAAGCTGCGCGGCGCGGGCGTGTCCCGCGTGGTGATCGAGCGTCCGGCGAAGAAGCCGCGCGTCACGATCTATGCGGCGCGTCCGGGCGTGGTGATCGGCAAGAAGGGCCAGGACATCGAGGTCCTGAAGAAGGACCTGACGAAGATGGCCAAGGCGGAAGTCGCCTTGAACATCGTCGAGATCCGCAAGCCCGAGATCGACGCGACGCTGGTGGCCGAAAACATCGCCCAGCAGCTCGAGCGCCGCGTGGCGTTCCGCCGTGCGATGAAGCGGGCCGTGCAGTCGGCGATGCGGCTGGGCGCGCAGGGCATCCGGATCAATTGCGGTGGCCGGCTGGGCGGCGCGGAGATCGCGCGGGTCGAGTGGTATCGCGAGGGTCGCGTGCCCCTGCACACGCTGCGGGCGGACATCGACTACGGCATGGCGACCGCGAAGACGACCTACGGCACGTGCGGCGTGAAGGTCTGGGTGTTCAAGGGCGAGATCCTGGCGCACGACCCGATGGCGCAGGATCGCCGCGCGGCCGAACAGGCGCCGCAGCGGTAAGTGAAGCGGTAAACGAGGCGTAAGAGACATGCTGTCACCAAAGCGCACCAAGTACCGCAAGCAGCACAAGGGCCGCATCCACGGCGTCGCCAAGGGTGGGACCTCGCTGAACTTCGGGACCTATGGGCTGAAGGCGCTCGAGCCGGAGCGCATCACCGCGCGGCAGATCGAGTCCGCTCGTCGTGCGATCACGCGCGCCATGCGCCGTGCCGGTCGCGTGTGGATCCGGATCTTCCCGGACGTGCCGGTGTCGACCAAGCCGGCGGAAGTCCGCATGGGCTCCGGCAAGGGCTCGCCCGAGTATTGGGTGGCCCGCGTCGCTCCCGGCCGGATCATGTTCGAGATCGACGGCGTCTCGCCGGAGCTGGCGCGCGACGCGCTGGCGCTGGGCGCGGCGAAGCTGCCGATCAAGACCAAGTTCATCACGCGCGTGGGGGATGCCTGAGATGGCGAAGACGGCGCTGAGCAAGGCGAGCGACGTGCGCGCGAAGACGCCGGACGAGCTTGCGGGCACGCTGCTCGACCTGCGCAAGGAGCAGTTCAACCTGCGCTTCCAGCGGGCCACGGGCCAGCAGGAAGGCGTGGGGCGCGTGAAGCAGGTGCGGCGCGAGATCGCGCGCGTGAAGACCATTCTCGCGGAGAAGCAGCGTGCTGCCTCCGCGGGCCAGGCGTAAGGAGAGAGGGCGATGCCGAGGCGCGTCCTGACCGGCCGGGTGGTGAGCGACAAGATGGACAAGACCGTGACGGTCCTTGTCGAGCGTCGCGTCATGCATCCGCTGTACAAGAAGTTCATCCGCCGCTCGAAGAAGTATGCCGCGCACGACGAGGCGAACGTCTGCAAGGTGGGCGACACGGTGCGCATCATCGAGTGCCCGCCGATCAGCAAGCGGAAGACGTGGATGCTGATCGAGCGCAACGGCGAGATCGTCGGTGGCGCGTCCGAGGACGCGGTGGCGATCGCCGAGGCGCATCCCGCGCCGCCGGCGCCGGCACCTTCGGTCTGAGGGAGGCATCCGATGATTCATCCCGAGACCAACCTCGAGGTCGCCGACAATTCCGGTGCGCGCCGCGTGCAGTGCATCAAGGTGCTGGGCGGCTCCAAGCGGAAGACCGCCTCGGTGGGCGACGTGATCGTCGTCTCCGTGAAGGAGGCGATTCCGCGCGGCAAGGTGAAGAAGGGCGACGTCCACCAGGCGGTGATCGTGCGCACGGCCTTCCCGGTGCGCCGCGCCGACGGGTCGGCGATCCGCTTCGACCGCAATGCGGCGGTGCTGATCAACAAGCAGCAGGAGCCGATCGGCACCCGCATCTTCGGCCCGGTGGTGCGTGAGCTGCGCGGGCGGAAGTTCATGAAGATCATCTCGCTCGCGCCGGAGGTGCTGTGATGGCTGCGCGCATCCGCAAGGGCGACACGGTCGTCGTGATCTCGGGGGCCTCCAAGGGCCGTCGGGGCGAGGTGCTGCAGGTGTTCCCGGCGGCGAACCGCGCCACGGTGCAGGGCGTGAACATGGCGACGCGGCACATCAAGCCGCGCGGCATGCAGGAGCCCGGCGGCATCCGCCAGCAGGAAGCCCCGATCCACCTGTCCAACCTGATGCTGGTCGATCCGAAGAGCGAGAAGCCGACGAAGGTCGGGTTCCGCCTGCTGGATGACGGCCGCAAGGTCCGCGTCGCCAAGGCCACCGGCGACGTGATCGAGAGCTAGGACGCGAACGATGAGCGGAAGCAAGAACGCCCCGAAGGGCGGCGGGCGCGGCGCCCAGGGCGCTGCCCCTCCCAGCAAGGAAGCACGGCGCGCCGAGCGCAATGCGGAAACGGGCGGGATGGAGAATCCGTCGGCGTCTCCGGAGGAGATGCCGCGCCTGCAGAAGCGCTACCTCGACGAGGTGCGCAAGAAGCTGCAGGAGGAATTCGGCTACGCGAACCCGATGCAGGTTCCGAAGCTCGAGAAGATCGTCATCAACATGGGTGTCGGCGAGGCGACGGGCGACCAGAAGAAGCTCGACGCGGCGGTGGCCGAACTGATGGCGATCAGCGGGCAGAAGCCGGTGAAGACGGTGGCGAAGAAGGCGATCGCCGGCTTCAAGATCCGCAAGGGTCTGCCGATCGGCTGCAAGGTCACGCTGCGCAAGGCGCGCATGTACGAGTTCATGGACCGTCTGATCACCATCGCCATGCCGCGCGTGCGCGACTTCCGTGGGATCGGCGGCAAGGGCTTCGACGGGCGCGGCAACTTCGCCATGGGGCTGAAGGAGCAGATCGTGTTCCCCGAGATCAACTACGACCGGGTGGACCAGATCCGCGGCATGGACATCCAGTTCGTGACCACGGCGAAGACGGATGCCGAAGCGAAGGCCTTGCTGAAGGCGTTCGATCTGCCTTTCGCGAGCTAAACACCTTTTTTGGAAGACCCCCGGGGTATCCCGGCCGGTTCCGGAGGACGAAGACAGGATGGCCAAGCTTTCGAAGGTCAACCGCAACGCCGAACGGGAACGCATGGCGAAGCGTGACAAGGCGAAGCGCCAGGTGCTGAAGGATGTGGTGATGGACCGCACCCTGCCGGTCGAGGACCGGTTCAACGCGACGCTGAAGCTGGCGCAGCTGCCGCGCAACGGCGCGTCGGTGCGCGTGCGCCTGCGCTGTGAGCTGACCGGCCGCCCGCGCGGCAACTATCGCAAGTTCAAGCTGAGCCGCATGAAGCTGCGCGACCTCGCCAGCGCCGGGCAGATCCCCGGCATGGTGAAGGCGAGCTGGTAAGGGGACAGAGCAATGGCGGTTTCCGATCCCCTGGGCGACATGCTGACACGCATCCGGAACGCGCAGCGCGCGCGTCATTCGGTGTGCGTGGCGCCGGCATCCAAGCTGCGGGCCAACGTGCTGAACGTGCTGAAGCGTGAAGGCTTCATCCGCGGCTTCGAGGCGGAGGAGCTGCGGCCCGGCGTCGCGCAGCTCCGCATCGAGCTGAAGTACAACGAGGGCGAGCCGGTCATCAAGGAGATCCACCGGGTCTCCAAGCCGGGCCGGCGCGTCTACTCGAAGATCAAGGAACTGCCGCGGGTCTATGCGGGCCTCGGCATTTCGATCCTGTCCACGCCGCGTGGCGTGATGAGCGACGCGGAGGCGCGCGCTGCCAATGTTGGCGGCGAAGTCCTCTGCCGCGTGTTCTGAGGAGGCGCGGTCCATGTCCCGCGTAGGCAAGTATCCGGTCGACGTGCCGTCGGGCGTCCAGGTGGCGATCGCCGGCAACGTCCTGACCGCGAAAGGCAAGCTGGGCGAGCTCCGGCTGCCGCTCACCGACCTGGTCGACACCAAGGTCGAAGGCAACAAGGTCACGGTCGCGCCGAAGACCAACGAGACGCGGTCCCGCATGATGTGGGGCACCACGCGGGCGCTGATCGCCTGCATGGTGAAGGGCGTGTCCGAGGGTTACAGCAAGTCGCTGGAGATCACCGGCACGGGTTACCGCGCCGCGGTCCAGGGCAAGAACCTGGAGATCAACCTCGGCTTCTCGCACCCGGTGGTCTATCCGGTGCCCGAGGGCATCAAGATCACCTGCGAGCGTCCGACCTCGATCAAGGTCGAGGGGATCGACAAGCGGCTGGTCGGGCAGGTCGCCTCCGAGATCCGCGCGTTCCGCCCGCCGGAGCCCTACAAGGGCAAGGGTGCGCGGTATACGGACGAGGTCATCCGCCGCAAGGAAGGTAAGAAGAAGTGAGCGCCACTCAGGATCTGCGGGACCGGCGGCGCGAACGTCTTCGGTTCCAGCTTCGGCAGAAGGCGAACGGCCGTCCGCGGCTGTCGGTCTTCCGGTCGAGCAAGAACATCTATGCCCAGGTCATCGACGACGCGCAGGGCCGCACCCTGGCCGCGGCCTCGACGCTCGAGACGTCGCTGAAGGGGGCGCTGAAGACCGGCGCCGACAAGGCGGCGGCGGCGGCGGTCGGCAAGCTGGTGGCCGAACGGGCGCTGGCCGCGGGCGTGACCAAGGTCGTGTTCGACCGTGGTTCCTATCTGTATCACGGCCGCGTCAAGGCGTTGGCCGATGCCGCCCGCGAAGGCGGGCTGGACTTCTGAAGGATCGATAGCCCATGGCACGTGAACCCAGGGAAGGCGGACGGGGCCGCGAGCGTGAGCGCGATCGCGACGCCGATGACGGCATCATCGACAAGCTGGTCACCATCAACCGCGTGGCCAAGGTGGTGAAGGGCGGTCGCCGCTTCGCCTTCGCGGCCCTGGTCGTCGTGGGCGACCAGAAGGGCCGCGTCGGCTACGGCGCGGGCAAGGCGCGTGAGGTGCCGGAGGCCATCCGCAAGGCGACGGAGCGTGCCAAGCGCGGCATGATCCGGGTGCCGATGAAGGAAGGCCGCACGCTGCATCACGACGTGGTCGGCGAGTTCGGGGCGGGCACGGTGGTGCTGCGCTCCGCGACGCCGGGCACCGGCATCATCGCCGGCGGTCCGCTGCGCGCGGTGTTCGAGACGCTGGGCATCGGCGACGTCGTGGCCAAGAGCCTCGGCAGCCGCAACCCGCACAACATGGTCAAGGCGACTTTCGCGGCGCTGCAGAAGTGCTCGAGCCCGCGTTCCGTCGCCAACCGCCGCGGCAAGAAGGTGGCCGACCTGTTCGGTCGCCGTGACGCCGCGCCGGCGGGCCAGGCTCCGGAGGCGCAGGCCAATGGCTGAGGGCTCCGTGGGTAAGGTGAAGGTGACGCAGATCGGCTCACCGATCGGCCGCAAGCCCGGCCAGAAGGAGACTCTGACCGGGCTCGGCCTCAACAAGATCCGTGCGACGCGCGAGCTGGAGGACACTCCCTCCGTGCGTGGCATGATCCGCAAGGTTGCCCACCTGCTGAAGGTGGAGGAGCTGGGCTGATGAATCTGAACGAACTGCGCGACAATCCCGGCGCGCGCCTGAAGTCCAAGCGCCTCGGCCGCGGCATCGGCTCCGGCAAGGGCAAGACCTCGGGCAAGGGCGTGAAGGGTCAGAAGGCGCGTGAGGGCGTGTCGCTGAACGGGTTCGAGGGCGGCCAGCTCCCGATCTATCGGCGCCTGCCGAAGCGCGGCTTCCACAACCTGTTCCGCAAGGAATACGCGCCGGTCAACCTGGGCACGCTCGACGCGGCGATCTCGGCGGGCAAGCTCGATGGCGCCCAGCCGATCACCGAGGCGATGCTGATCGCGGCGGGTCTCGCCGACGGCAAGCTCGCCGGCGTGCGGCTGCTGGCGAACGGCACGATCTCCCGCGCGGTGACGATCACCGTCTCGGGCGCGTCGGCCGCGGCGAAGGCGGCGGTGGAGCAGGCCGGCGGGTCGGTGACGACCACGGTTGCGCCCAAGGCGCCGGCCGAAGGCGAAGCCTCGGCCTGACGCGTGGGCCCGGCAGGGTGACCTGAAGGCCGGTTGGGGCGAGAACGTCCCGGCCGGCTTTTGCGTGTGTCATGGTCCCCGGGTCATGGTTGGCGCGGGCCATGGCCGCGGGCCTGAGGCTCCGGAAGTCGTGGATGGCCGGCCTGCGCCGGCCATGACACGGGGGCCACCCAGCGAACGGCCATGACCAAAGGGCCGCGAAACAGGGCCACCACACGAACGGCCATGTCGCAGCGGCCCTTCCGTGACCTCATCTTCTTCGCCTTGCGCCGCATCGACCCGCGGCAGACAATGGACGTGCGACCAGCGAGGGACTCATCATGGCGTCGGCTGCCGAACAGCTCGCGGCAAACCTCAATCTCGGCGTCTTCTCGAAAGCCACCGAACTCAAGAAGCGCATCTGGTTCACCCTCGGTGCGCTGATCGTCTTCCGCATCGGCACCTACATTCCCGTGCCGGGCGTCGATGCCTCCGTCATGGGGGAGATGCTGCGCCAGCACGGCGGCGGCATCCTCGGCATGTTCGACATGTTCACCGGCGGTGCGCTCGGCCGCATGACCGTGTTCGCGCTGAACATCATGCCGTACATCAGCGCCAGCATCATCGTGCAGCTGATGTCGGCCGCCGTCCCCTCGCTCGAAGCCCTGAAGAAAGAGGGTGAGCAGGGGCGCAAGAAGCTCAACCAGTACACGCGCTACCTGACCGTGCTGATCGCGATGTTCCAGTCCTACGGAATCGCCGTCGGGCTCGAGAGCATGCATGGCAGCTTCGGCGCGGCGGTGATCGATCCGGGCTGGTTCTTCCGCCTCTCCTGCATGATCACGCTGGTCGGCGGGACGATGTTCCTGATGTGGCTGGGCGAGCAGATCACCGCGCGCGGTGTCGGCAACGGCACCAGCCTGATCATCATGGCCGGCATCGTCGCCAACCTGCCGCATGCGATGGCCTCGCTGCTCGAACTCGGGCGCACCGGCGCGCTGTCGCCCTTCTTCATCCTGGCGTTCATCGTGATCGCCGTGGTCACCATCGCGGTCATCGTCTTCGTGGAGCGGGCGCAGCGGCGCATCCCCGTGCAGTACCCGAAGCGCCAGGTCGGCAACCGCATGTTCGGCGGCGACTCGACGCACATGCCGCTCAAGATCAACACGTCGGGCGTGATCCCGCCGATCTTCGCGAGCTCCATCCTGTTGATCCCCGCCACCATCGCCGGCTTCGCCAGCAATGGCCCGACCTGGCTGCAGGGAATCGCCGGTCAGCTCGCCCACGGGCAGCCGCTCTACATGTTCCTGTATGCGGCGATGATCATCTTCTTCTCCTATTTCTACACCGCGGTGGTGTTCAATCCGGAGGAGACGGCAGACAACCTGAAGAAGTACGGCGGCTTCATCCCAGGCATCCGGCCCGGCAGCGCGACGGCGGAGTATTTCGACAAGGTGCTCACCCGGCTGACCACGGTGGGCGGCATCTACCTGGTGCTGATCTGCCTGCTGCCGGAGATCCTGATCAGCGATTACGGCCTGCCGTTCTATTTCGGCGGCACCTCGATCCTGATCGTCGTCTCGGTTACGATGGACACGGTGACGCAGATCCAGTCACATCTGCTCGCACATCAATACGAGGGCCTGATTCGCAAGGCTCGGGTGAAGGGACGTCGGTGATGGCCGGATCCGGTCCGGCCATGACAAGAAAGGATCGGGCCGCCGCCCGAAAGTCGCAATGAACCTGATTCTTCTCGGCCCGCCGGGGGCGGGCAAGGGCACGCAGGCCAAACGCCTGCAGGACAAGTACGGCATCGCGCAAATCTCGACCGGCGACATGCTGCGCGCCGAGGTCGCGGCGGGCACGCCGATCGGGCGCGAGGCGAAGGCGGTGATGGAGGCGGGGCAGCTCGTCTCCGACGACATCCTGGTGCGCATGCTGGGCAGCCGGCTCGAGAAGCCCGATGCCGAGAAGGGCGTAATCCTGGACGGCTTCCCCCGCACGGTCCCGCAGGCCGAGGCGCTGGACCGGCTGCTGGCGGGTAAGGGACTGAAGCTCGATGCGGTGATCGAGCTGAAGGTGGACGACGCCGCGCTCGTGGAGCGGATTGGCGGTCGCTACACCTGCGCGAAATGCGGCGCCGGCTATCACGACACGTTCCAGAAGCCGGCGAAGGCCGGGATCTGCGACGTGTGCGGATCCCACGAATTCACCCGCCGTGCCGACGACAACCGGGAGACGGTGGCCGCGCGGCTGGAAGCGTATCATCGCCAGACCGCGCCGCTCCTGCCGTATTACCGCGCGCAGGGTGCGTTGCAGACGGTGGACGGCATGGCGGATATCGACGAGGTGACGCGCCAGATCGACGCGATCCTCGCGCCGGTGAGCTGACACCGCGCTCGGAACGAAGCGGCATGATCACGCAGAGTTGATCAGGTGTCGTTGACTCCCGAGCGCGGGAGACTATAGTCCCGCGCTCCGATGCGGCCCCATATGGGGCGGCGTCGCGTGCGCACATTCCCGACATGAGGATGGTCCCGAGTCCCGGGGCGGCCTCGTCCCGGGGGTGCGTCGCGGCGGGCAACCACCTGGACGGGCGAGCGGCCGTCCGGGGCAGACAGAGGGCCTGGCAGACGGTCAGGCGACAGGAGAGTCGAGCGTGGCGCGTATTGCCGGCGTGAACATCCCGACCAACAAGCGAGTGACGATCGGGCTTCGCTACATCTATGGCATCGGCCCCAGCAAGGCGGCCGAGATCTGCCAGAAGCTGAGCATCCCCGACGATCGCCGGGTCAACCAGCTCTCCGACGAGGAGGTGCTGCGCATCCGTGAGCTGATCGACCGCGACTATCGGGTGGAAGGCGATCTCCGGCGTGAGGTCGCGATGAACATCAAGCGGCTGATGGACCTGGGCTGCTATCGCGGCCTGCGGCATCGCCGTGGCCTGCCGGTCCGTGGCCAGCGCACGCATACGAATGCGCGCACCCGCAAGGGCAAGGCCGTGCCGATCGCCGGCAAGAAGAAGGTGACGAAGTAAGGCGTCCTGCGCCTCGGATTTGACTGACGACCGCGCTGGTGTGGAGCTCTGCTCCGCCGGCGCGGCGCTTGAATTGGAACGGGATCAACGATCATGGCGAAAGCCGCCAGCACCGCACGCCCTCGTCGCAAAGAGCGCAAGAACATCACCTCCGGCGTGGCGCATGTGGCCGCGACGTTCAACAACACGGTGATCACCATCACCGATGCGCAGGGCAATGCGATCGCGTGGTCGTCGTCCGGCAGCCAGGGCTTCAAGGGCAGCCGCAAGTCGACGCCCTATGCCGCGCAGGTGGCCGCCGAAGACGCGGGCCGCAAGGCGCGCGAGCACGGCATGGAGACGCTGGAGATCGAGGTGAGCGGCCCGGGTTCGGGACGTGAGAGCGCGCTGCGCGCCCTGCAGGCGGTCGGGTTCGCGGTCTCCGCCATCCGCGACATGACCCCGATCCCGCACAACGGCTGCCGCCCCCGGAAGCGTCGCCGCGTCTGACCCGCAGCCCGTCCGCCACGGGCTCCTCCTGGCGGAGTCGGCCGCGACGCCTGGCGCTTCTGCGCCGGCTCCGGTCCTCCAGGTGCCCGGCGGTGGCCCGACAAGGCGCACGCGCGGCGGCGGACAAGGCAAGGACGGGCGGCTCACGGGCTGCCCCAACACGGTGTCAGGGCAGGTTCAGGACAGGAACCGTCGGCTGTTCAGCGGTTCGAAAGGTGTAGTTGCATGAGGCAGAGCGCAGTCATCCAGAGAAACTGGCTCTCTCTGATCAAGCCAGAAAAGCTCGAGATCGAACCCGGCGCGGATCCCGCGAAGGTTGCGACCATCGTCGCCGAACCGCTGGAGCGCGGCTTCGGCATGACGCTCGGCAACGCGATCCGCCGCATCCTGCTCTCCTCGCTGCAGGGCGCCGCGGTCACCGCGGTGCAGATCGACGGCGTACTGCACGAGTTCAGCTCGATCCCCGGCGTGCGTGAGGACGTCACGGACATCGTGCTGAACGTCAAGCAGCTCGCGCTGCGGATGCACGGCGAGGGTCCGAAGCGGATGACGCTGACCGCGACCGGGCCCGGCGAAGTGCGCGCGGGCCAGATCTCGGCCGGCCACGACATCGAGATCATGAACCCCGACCTGGTGATCTGCACGCTGGACGACGGCGTGAAGCTCGGCATGGAGTTCACGGTCAACCTGGGCAAGGGCTACCAGCCCGCCAGCGTCAACCGGCCGGAAGACGCGCCGATCGGCCTGATCCCGGTCGACAGCATCTACTCCCCGGTCCGCCGCGTGTCCTATCGCGTCGATCCGACCCGCGTGGGTCAGGTCACCGATTACGACAAGCTGCTGCTGACCGTGGAAACCAATGGCGCGGTGACGCCCGAGGACGCGGTGGCGCTCGCCGCCCGCATCCTGCAGGACCAGCTTCAGCTCTTCATCAACTTCGACGAGCCGCAGCAGGTCCGCACGGAGGAGCCGCAGGACGACCTGCCGTTCAACCGCAACCTGCTCCGCAAGGTCGACGAGCTCGAGCTCTCGGTCCGCAGCGCGAACTGCCTGAAGAACGACAACATCGTCTATATCGGCGACCTGGTGCAGAAGTCCGAACAGGAGATGCTGCGCACGCCGAACTTCGGTCGGAAGTCGCTGAACGAGATCAAGGAGGTGCTGTCCTCCATGGGTCTCTCTCTGGGTATGACCGTCCCCGGCTGGCCGCCGGAGAACATCGAGGAACTGGCCAAGCGGCTCGAAGAGCCGTTCTGAGCCGAAGGGGATACCACCATGCGTCACGGCGTTGCCGGCCGAAAGCTCGGCGTCACCTCCACCCATCGCATCGCCATGTTCCGCAACATGGCGCATGCGCTGATCAAGCACGAGCAGATCACCACCACGCTGCCGAAGGCCAAGGAGCTGCGGCCGGTGGTCGAGAAGCTGATCACGCTGGGCAAGAAGGGCGGCCTGGCCAACCGGCGCCGCGCCTACGCCGAACTGCGTGACGACGTCATCGTCAACAAGCTGTTCGGCACGCTGGCGGAGCGCTACGCCGGTCGCGCAGGCGGCTACAGCCGCGTGCTGAAGGCGGGCATCCGCTACGGCGACGCGGCCGACATGGCGGTGATCGAGCTGGTGGATCGCGATCCGGGCGCGAAGGGCCTGGACAGCGGCCCGGTGCAGGAGCGGGAGACCGAGGAAGAAGCGGCGAGCTGAGCCGTACTCCTTCGGATCAGACACGACGAAAGGGCGGGTGCGAACCCGCCCTTTTTTTCTTGCCCCGGCTTCGGCCTTCCCGCCCCGCCGCTCGAGCGGGCAGGGGCGGTTGTGGCCCGTGATCGCAGGCGACCGGCCGGTTCAGACCGCGACGGCCGTCCGTTCGGTCGCGCCTACCGCGCCGACCGCCGGAAGCGAGACTGGCTTCCGGGCTCGAACAACACGCGGCTGCCCAGGGTGCGGCCGATCAGCAGCAGCCCGTCTCCCGCCTCGATGCGCAGTAACGGGTCGGGGCTGGTGATCGCCTCGCCCTCGCGGCGGTTCACCTGCACCACGAAGAACGCACCCTGCGCCTCCGCTTCCAGCTCGCCCACCGTCCGTCCGACCGCGGCGCTGCCCGTGGCGGCGGTCGCCACGTCCATGTCGAGCCCCATCCGCCGCAGCGTCTTCTCGAACTCGCGCATCCGTTCGGAGCCGCGGATGAAGCGCGCGGTGGGCTGATACAGGATCATCTCGGCGATACGCTCCGCCCCGATATGGGTCGGCAGCACCACCCGGTTCGCGCCGGCCTGCAGCAGCTTGCTTTCGGTGCTGGGTGCCTCGCCGCGCGCGATGATCTCGAGCCCGGGGTTCAGGCTGCGCGCGCTCAGCGTGATGAACACGTTCGCCGCGTCGTTCGGCAATACCGTCGCCAGCACGCGCGCCCGTTCGACGCCCGCCTCGCGCAGCGCCGCCTCGTCGGTCGCATCACCCTGTACACACAGATACCCCATGCCGCGGGCCTGCTCGAGCCGCGCCTCGTCCTGGTCGACGATGACGAAATCCGTCCCGCCCGCATCCAGATCCTTGGCCAGCATGAGGCCGATCCGGCCGAAGCCGCAGATGATGACGTGGCCGCCGAGCTTCTCGATCTGCGTGGTCATGCGTTTTAATCCGAGGACTGCGGTGAGCTGGTTCAGCGTGATGAACTGGACCAGCGCACCGGTGAGGAAGATGACGCCCGTGCATCCCAGCACGATCGTCGCCATGGTGATGCCCCGCAGCAGGGGCGTGTCGACCGGGCGCACTTCCTCGAACCCGACCGTGTAGACGGTGATCAGGACCATGTAGAGCGCATCCGGCAGCGGCCAGCCCGCGGCGACATAGGCCGTGGTCGCCGCGGTCATCACCACGGCGATGAAGAGCAGCCCGAAGATCAGGTTGCGCGCCGGAGACGCGAGGAAGCCTTCGCGCCCGTGTCCGAGATGGCGCAGCGTGAGCGGGCGGTCGCTCATCGCGCGGGGGCCTGCCGCGCGACCGCCGCCCTCGCCCCGTCCTGTTGCATCCGCTCCGCCGCCCCGCCGCTCGCCGCTGCGAGTTTCAGCGAAGCCATGTCGGTGCCGCAAGCACCACGGTCGGCGCTTGTGCGATGGGCGGCGGGCTGCTGTGCTGCGCCGGTCCTGTCAGGAGCCGACCTCGATGGCCTTCGCCTGCACCATCCCCGCGACACCCACCGTCCAGCGCGACGACGACGATTTGCGCATCACCCGCTGGGACTTCCCGGTCGGTGCCGTCACGGGCTGGCACACGCATGGCTGGCCGTATTTCGTGGTAATGCTCACCGAGGGCGTGCTGCGGGTCCACAACGGCACCGAAGTGTCGGAGACGCAGCTCGCGGAAGGGCAGGCCTACAACCGGCCCTCCGGGGTGCAGCACGACGTCATGAACGGCTCGCCGCACCCGATCGCGTTCGTGGAGATCGAGGTCAAGCGCCCGCAGGCGGTGCCGTTTCCTTGACCGCCTGCGGCGCGGCCCGTGTGCGGCCGCGCGCGGCGTGGACCACGTCGTGGACGAACCGCAGCTTCGCCACGACGCCGGGTGACAGCACGAACGGGTAGAGATCCGGCGAGCCCATCGCGCGGTTCAGGCTGTTGACCGCGAGCGTCAGCGGCACCCAGGCTTCGATGATCGGATCGAACGTCTCGCTCCGATAGGGATCGATGTCGATCTCGGCCGCCAGCGCGTCGTCGGCCGCGAGGCGTGGCTGCACGCGGATGCCGAACGCGCTCGCCATCTCCACCGTGTCGATGATGTGCAGGTAGTGCGCCCAGGTCTCGGCCCAGTCCTCCCACGGGTGGGAGGTCGCGTAGGCGCTGACGTAGTTCGCCTGCCAGTCGGGCGGCGGACCGTTCTGGTAATGCGCCTGCAGCGCCGCGCCGTAGTCCTGGCTGTCGTCGCCGAACACCGCGCGGCATTCCTCGAGCTTGCCCCCGTCGCGGATCAGCACGTCCCAGAAATAGTGCCCGACCTCGTGCCGGAAATGGCCGAGGAGGGAGCGGTAGGGTTCGTGCATCTGGGTGCGCCGCCGTTCGCGTTCCGCGTCGTCGGCCTCGGCGAGGGCGATGGTGATCAGGCCGTTGTCGTGGCCGGTCATCACCTTGGGCGCATCGTCCGCCGGCGGGTCGGCCAGGAAGTCGAAGGCGAGGCCGCCCTCGGGGTCCTCGACCCTGTTCGTGACCTGAAGTCCGAGCCGCAGGAGCGCGTAGAACAACCGGTGCTTGGCGATCTCGAGCTTCTGCCAGGCGAGCAGGTTTTCCGGCACGCCGAGGTCGGGGATGGTGCGGTTGTGCTGGCAGGCGACGCAGAGCGGCGAGGCGGCATCGGGGGCGACCAGCCAGTTGCAGGCGTCATGCGCCGCGTTGGCGCAGAAGCGCAGGGTCTTGCGGGACCGCAGGGGCTGCCAGAGGTCGCCTTTCGGGGTCAGGGCGGTGATGGTCATCGGGTCGGAGAGGAAGCCGAGGCGATGGCCGCAGCGTTCGCACGCGGTATTCTCGAAATAGACGATCTGACCGCAGTTCTGGCACTTGAACAGCCGCATGACGCACTCCTCGGGGCCGCACACAGCTTGGGAAGCGGCGCGCCGGAACCAGGGCCAAGGCGGTAACGATTGCGCGGGCCACGTCGAGATGTCCGCTCGTCGCGTTCGGCTTCGCGGCGGCTCCCTTCCGTCGCGGCTGGGAGGGGGGCGCCCCGCTACCTCGCCGCGGCCGCGCCCTGCATTGCCTCCCACACCCGCAGCGGCGTCGCGGGCATCTCGAAGTGGCGGACCCCCAGCGGGGCCAGCGCGTCGTTCAGCGCATTCATCGCCGCGGCCAGCGCGCCGACCGTGCCCGCCTCGCCCACGCCCTTGGCCCCCAGCGGGTTGGCAGCGGTCGGCACCTCCCGCGTCGCCAGCCGGAAATCCGGCTGCTCGGTCGCGCGCGGCATGTGGTAGTCCATGAACGAGGCCGTCAGCATCTGCCCCGAATCCGGGTCGTGCACGATCAGCTCGCCCAGGGCCTGGCCGATGCCCTGCACCACGCCGCCATGGATCTGGCCTGCGACCAGCAACGGGTTGAGGACGCGGCCCAGCTCCTCGACCGCGGCGTAGCGCACCACCTCGGCAAAGCCGGTGTCGCGGTCGATCTCCACCTCGCAGACATGGGTGCCGTTCGGGAAGGTCACCGCGGTCGGGGCGAACTCGCCGGATTCCGTCAGCCCGCCTTCCTCGCCCGGCATCACCGGGGCCGCGCGGGCGACCTCGGCCAGGCTCACGGAGCGGTCGGTGCCGGCGATGCGGAACCGGCCCTCCGACAGCTCCACATCCACCACCGCCGCCTCCAGCACCTCCGCCGCCAACTTCCGCGCCGCCTCGATCAGCGCATCGGCCGCGAGCGAGATCGCCGCGCCGCCGATGCACAGCGCGCCGGAGCCGCCATTCCCCTTCCCATGGCTCAGCAGGGCGGTATCGCCGCCCTGGAAGCGCACCTGCTCGAACGGGATGCCGAACCGGTCGGCGACGAGCTGGCTGAACGCGGTCTCCAGCCCCTGGCCCACCGACATGGACCCCGACCGCAGCAGCAGCGTGCCGTCGGGCGCGAGATGCAGCGTGGCGAGGTCCTTGGCCGGGCGGAGGAACGGGCCGCCCGCGACCTCGATGCAGTTGGCGACGCCGAGGCCGCGCAGCTTGCCGCGCGATGCCGCCTCCTGCCGGCGCGTCTCGAACCCGTCGACGTCCGCCATTTCGGCGGCCAGCTTCATGTTCCCCTCGAACTCGCCGCAGTCGTAGGTGAAGGTCAGGGCGGTCTTGTATGGCATCGCCTCGGGCGGGATCAGGTTCTGCCGGCGCAGCTCCCACGGCGAGACGCCGAGTTCCCGGGCGGCGACGTCGAGCAGGCGCTCGATCGTGTAGGTGGCCTCCGGCCGGCCGGCGCCGCGATAGGCGGCGGTGGGCACGGTGTGGGTCAGCACGCCGCACACCGTCCCGTCGATCGCCGGGATCTGGTAAACGCCCGCGATGCCGCCGAAATTGCCGACGCCCCAGCCGGAGCGTCCCGACACGTAGGCGCCCAGGTTCACGTCCCAGCGGACCCGCAGCGCGGTGATCCGGTGCTGCGCATCGAAGGCGATCGCACCGGCGATGCGCATCTCGCGCGCCTGCTCGTCGGTCAGGAACCCCTCGGTGCGGTCGGCCACCCAGCGCACCGGCCGCTGCAGCCGGCGAGCCGCCCAGGCGACCAGCGCCACTTCCTGGTGCACGCCCGACTTCATCCCGAAGGAGCCGCCGACATCCTCGGCCAGCACGCGGATGTCGGTCGGCGCCACGCCGAACGGCCCGCTGGCCAGCCCGTTGCGGAGCTGGTGCGGCGACTGGTGCGACGCATGCACCACCATGCGCCCGTCCGGCCCGATCTCGGCCCAGGCCCCGCGCGGCTCCATCGAGTTCGCGGTGACGCGGGAGACGCCGAAATCGAGCGTCGTGACATGCGCGGCGGCCGCGAACGCGGCGTCCACGGCGGCGGCGTCGCCGCGCCGCCAGAGGAAGCCGACATTGTCGGGCGCCTCATCCCAGACCGCGGGCGCATTTTGGGCGAGCGCCGCTGCGGTGTCGGTCACCACCGGCAGCGCGTCGTACTCGACCAGGATCGCCTCCGCCGCTTCCTGCGCGGCGGCGCGGGTCTCGCCCAGCACCACGGCAACCGGCTCGCCCACGAACCGCACGCGATCCGATGCGAGCAGCGTGCGGTCGGTCTTCGGCGCCGGGCTGCCGTCCGGCCGGGGGAAGTTGATGCCGCCGGGGATGGGACCGACATCGGTCAGGTCGGCGGCCGTGAACACGCCCACCACGCCCGGCATGGTCCGTGCGGACGCGGGGTCGATCGACAATACGCGCGCATGCGCATGCGGCGACCGCAGGAACACGGCGTTCAGCAGCCCCGCCGGGCGCGGGTCACCCACATAGGTCCCGCGGCCGGTGAGCAGGCGCGCGTCTTCCCGGCGCCGCACGGATTTCGCCTCGAAGCTGGCCATGCTCTCTCGTCCCCTCGTCGATCAGGGGAGTGTGGCACCGCCGGCGCCCCAGCGGGAGGGCGCGGCCGGATCACGGGACGGTTCGGCCACTGCACGGCTCCGTGGGACCCGTCGACGCCGCCCACCTCCGTGGTGCCGTTTGTGGCACATGGCTTGCTGGGCCAGACTGGCTGATCGCTCCGCTCGTCCTCGAGGAATGCTGCCGCATGCAGACCGACGCCTCCCTGCTTCAATCCCGCCCGCTGGCGCCCAGCTTCGGGGCAGAGCTGTCCGGCATGCCGATCCATGGCGACGTGTCCGACGACGACCTCCGCGCCTTCGTGGACGCTTTGCACCGGCATCGTGTGCTGCTGCTGCGTGTCCCTGGACTCGATCCGGCCGACCTCGTCGCGTTCTCGAAGCGCATGGGCCCGCTCGAGCTGCATGCGGCGGTCGAGGCACAGCATCCGGCGCATCCCGAGATCTTCTGCGTCGGCAATGTCGTGCGGGACGGCATCACCGCCAATTTCGCCCGCGGCATCGAGCAGTGGCACGCCGACAGCTCCTACCGCGAGACGCCGAGCGACGCGTCGCTGTTCTATGGGGAGGTGGTGCCGCCGGAAGGGGCGGAGACGATGTTCGCGGATGCGACCGGGGCCTGGGACGCCCTCGATCCCGCGATGCAGCGTCGGATCGAGGGGCTGCGGGCCATGCATTCGCTCGCCACGCTCTACGACTGGAACCGCCGGCACACGCCGGAGCGGCCGCCGCTGAGCGAGGCGAAGCGCGCGCTGTGGCCGCCGGTCAGCCAGCCGCTGGTGCGCACGCATCCGGTGACCGGGGTGAAGTCGCTCTATCTCTGCCCTGCGGTGATCAGCCACATCGAGGGCATGGACCCGGAGGAGAGCGCGGCCCTGCTCGATGAGCTGACCGCGCATGCGACCGCGCCGCACTTCGTCTACAGCCACCGCTGGCGGCATGGCGACCTGGTGGTCTGGGACAACCGCGCCGTGCTGCACACGGCGAGCCTGTTCGACCACACCCGCTACCAGCGCCTGATGTTCCGCACCACGCTGGCAGGCGGCGCGCTGGCCGCCTGATCCGGCGGGCCATCACGCGCGCGCTGGCCGCCAAGACCCGGGGTTGCCGCCTCAGGCGGCGGCGGTGAGCGCGCGGGCGGAGATCGCCGACAGGTCCGCGAGCCGCCGGAACAGCGTCTCGGCCGGGATGTTGGAGCCACCGACCTCCAGGCAGTCCGCGAACTTGTCGTAGAGCTGCTGGTCCGACAGGGGGCGGGACGGATGACCGGTCGCGCGCGCCACCGGCTCGCCCGCGATCGTCCGCCCATCGGTCAGCGTCACGGTCACGGTGTCGGCCGGCGCGGCGCCGGGCAGGTCCGGATCATAGGTCGTCGTGGTCACCGTCTTGACCTTGCGCATCAGCGCCTGGATGTCCGGCCGCTGCACGAACCCGTCGGTGAGCTCCCGCAAGCCCACGCGCTGCGCGACGATGCCGCTCGCCATCGCGAATTCGATCGAGAACTTGGCGGCGAGCCCGGTGTCCGGCTGGTGGTTGCGCAGCACGGTCGCGAAGTAGTCGCTGATCTCCACGGTGACCTTCGCGACCTGGTCCGCCGCGATCGGGGTGGTGGCCACGAGGTCGAGCATGCAGTCGATCGCGCGGTGCGTGCAGTAGCAGGTGGGGTATTTCTTGATGCCGAGCCCTTGGGTGAGGATGGCCCATTGGGTCCCGGCGAGCGGGGCGCCCTCGCGATCCTCGGTCCCGGTGGGGGAGATCGCGTGCAGGAACCCCTGCGGATGCTCCAGCGCGTCGGTGTTGGCGGTGAAGCCGGCCTTGGCGAGGCGCGCCGCCATGATGCCGGCATGCGCCGATTTCCCGGCGTGGAAGGGCTTCGTCATGGTGCCGAAATTCGACATCAGCCCCGCCGCCTGGGAGCCGCCGAGGGCGATCGCGATTGCGGATTTCTCCGCGTCGAGCTTGTGCAGCTTGGCGCAGGCCGCCGCCGCGCCGACGGCGCCATACAGCCCGGTCGGGTGCCAGCCCTTCTGGTGCAGCAGGCCGGAATCGCGGCGGAACAGCTCCGCCCAGGTCTCGTAGCCGGCGACGTAGGCGGTCAGCATGTCCGCGCCGGACGCATCCAGCGCCTCCGCCTCCGCCAGGATCGCCGGCACCAGCACCGTGCTCGGATGTCCCCGCAGCGCGACGTCGTCGTAGTCCAGCGCGTGGGCCGCCGTGCCGTTGATCCAGGCGGCCTCGGGCGCCGGGCTCTTGCGCGTGCCGAAGGTCAGCGTCGCGGGGCCGTCGGCGGGGGCCAGCGTCTCGGTCAGGATGCGGACGCTGTCCTCCTCCGCCCCGGCGATCATCGTGCCGATGCAGTCGATGAAGCCCATGCGGGCGACGCGGACCACCTCCTCCGGCAGGCGGTTGGGGGACAGGTCGGCGACGAACTGGCCGAGATGGCGGGTCAGGTCCATAGGCGGTTCCTCCAGGTTGGAGGAACTGTGCGCCATCCACGCCGGAGGGCAAGGCTTGCCGGCGCACCGGGCCGGTCGGACGACCGCGCGCGGCGATCGCCCCCCGGCTGCCCGCACGCGGTCACATGTTCAGCATCGCCCCCACCAGCGCGCCCTTGGCGGTCGCGCTCATCGGGTCCTTCGCGAGCGTCACGTCGCCCAGCGTGATCGGCAGCTCCGTCGCGCGCAGCGTCGCCTGAAGCTTGGGCAGGAAGTTGCGCGCGAGGGCCGTGCCGCCGGCGCACACCACCGGCACGGGGCCGGTGAAGCGCGGCAGCCGGCGCGTGTCCTGCAGCGCCGATTGCAGCGCGAGCGCCGCGGTCTCGATCGTGTCGCCGTAGTAGATCGACAGCGCGCGGTCGATCGCCGACCCGGCCGCCGCCTCCAGCCCGAACCCGGTCTCGGCCGCGTTCTCCTTGTGCAGCCGGACCGTGGTCGGCGTCTCGCCGGTCACCGAGGCCGCGCTCATGTCGATGTAGTCGCCGGCGCGCGTGGTCGCGATCGTCAGCACCGGCAGACCGAGATAGGCGAGGCACATGTTGCACATGCCGCCGCCGAAGCTCATGCCGATGCCGGTGAAGTTGGCGTCCTTCAGTTCGGCATAGACGACGGCCAGCCCCTCGTTCACCGGCTGCGCCTGGTACCCCAGCCGCTGGAAGATCGAGAGCATGGATTGCTCGTGGTAGATCAGGTCGGGGCTGCGCTCGGACGGCGCGCTGGGCACGCTGAGGCACACCTTCTCGCCCTTCGTCGCGCGGCCGCACAGGCTCTCGATCAGCGCCTCCATGATCTCCAGGTTCTTGGGCTCCGACGGATTGAGCAGGCCGCTCTGCATCGGGCGGCGCGCGTCACTCTCGAGGAACTTGGCGAATTCGTCCGCGCGATTGCCGTAAGCGTAGATGCGGTCCCCCTCGACGCGATGCAGGATGTTCTCCCGCAGCAGCATCTGCTCGGTCATCTTGCTGTAGGGCAGTTCGACGAACGCGTTGAGCTGCGTCTTGAGCGCGACGGTCTCGCCCTTCAACGTGGCGAGGACGATGCGGCTGGTGCCCAGGTCGACGCCCTTGAGGGCTTGCTGGGCGAGGGCGGCGGTGCTCATCGGGTGATCTCCTGGCTGTTTTGGCGCGGATGGATCGGTGCGGGCGGGACGGTTCGGTCGGCGGACTGAGGCGTCGGTCGGTTCGGCGATCGGGTGGTGCGTCGATCGGGTGGTGCGGCGATCGAGTGGTGCTTCGGACGGGTGGCGTGTCGATCAGCAGTCCGGGGCATCGAGATCGACGATCGTGCGATCGTCCCGCGTGCCGGGCGGCGCGCCCGAGGGCGTGCCGCGGCGCTGCTTCTCCAGCATCTGCAGGAGAGCCCCGAGAACGGGGCGCAGTTCGGATTGCAGCGCGTCCTGGACGAGGGCGGCGATGGCGGCCTGGTCCGCTGCGCGCGCCTCCGCCTCGGCCGCGGCGTCCGGCGCAGGGGCGGGTTCGGGCCGGCGTTCGGGGCGGCTCTGCATCTCCGCCAAGCGGTCGAGCAGCAGGCCGATGCGCTCGTTCAACCGCGCGTTCTCGGCAACGAGGCGGCGGTATTCCGCCGTGCGCAGCGCGGCGGCGTCAGTGAGGTCGGGGGCGGCCTCGAGGGCGGGCGCCGCGATCTCGGGCGCGGCCGGGACCACGCCGAGAGGGCTGGCGGCCGGCGCGCGATCGGCGGCCGGCGGGAAGGCCAGGAGGCGACTGGCGCCTCGCCGTGCCTCCCGCAGGGCGACCGCGATCTCCGTCACACTCGGCTCTCGATCGGGGTCGCTCACGGCGGCGCCGTTCACTCCGCGGAGGGGGGCCGGCAGCGGCCGGCGGCACGCGGGGTGCGTGCATGCGATAGTCTGGGCGGAGGGGATTAACGAACGGTTGACCGCTCGGCCGTTTCTGCCGGGTGCGGCCGCCAGGCGCCGTCAGCCTGCGCGGAGCAGGCGGTGGCTGTGGGCGCCTACAGACGTGCGGCCAGGCGCTTCATGCGAGTGCGGAAGCGGTGCGTGATCGCCTCTGCGCCTGGGTGATGGCCGTCGCGGATCACCCACCGGCCGCCGACCATCACGTGCCGCACCGGGGTCGGGTTGCCGGCGGTCAGCCACGCATCCAGCAGCGCGGCCGGCGGGCGTCCCACCAGCGTCGGGTGATCGGGATCGAGCACCACCAGGTCCGCGAAACGGCCCGGTGCGATCCGCCCGGCCGCGCGGCCCAGCGCCTGCGCCCCGCCCTCGGCCGCGTCCTGGAACAGGCCCAGCCCGATCGAGCTGCCGGGCGCGGCCGGCATCACCGCGCGGCGGCGCTGCAGCAGGCGATGGATGCCGTCGAGCCAGCGCAGCTCCTCGGCGGGCGAGGTCGTCAGGTTGGCGTCGCTGCCGATGCCGAACCGCCCGCCCGCCGCGCGCCACGCGGGCAGGGGGAAGATGCCGTCGCCCAGATTGGTCTCGGTGCTCGGGCACAGGCCGGCCGCCGCGCCGGTCGCGGCAAGGCGCGCCACCTCCTCCGGCGTGACGTGCGTCGCGTGCACCAGGCACCAGGCGGGATCGATGGCGGCATGGTCCAGCAGCCACGCCACCGGGCGCGTGCCGCTCCAGGCGAGGCAGTCCGCGACCTCCGCTTCCTGCTCCGCGACGTGGATGTGGCGCGGCGTGCCGGGGCCGAGGGCCGCGGCGAGCGCGTCGGCCGCTTGCAGTTCCTCGGGCGTGACGGCCCGCAGCGAGTGCGGCGCGACGCCCACTCGCGTCTGCGCGGCCATGCGCTGGCACAGCGCGGCGTGCGCCTCCAGGGAGAGCACGAAGCGCCGCTGCGCCTCGGTCGCGGGCCGGCCGCCGAAGCCGGCGCGGCGGTAGAGCACGGGGAGCAAGGTCAGGCCGATGCCGCTCTCGTCGGCCGCCGCCACGATGCGCTGCGAGAGTTCGGCCGGGTCGTCGTACGGCCGCCCGTCGGGTGCGTTGTGCAGGTAGTGGAACTCGGCGATCGCGGTGTAGCCCTGGCGCAGGCATTCGAGCTGGAGCTGGGCGGCAATCGCCTGCACGTCCTCGGGGTCGAGCAGCGCGAGGAAGCGGTACATCACGTCCCGCCAATGCCAGAACGTGTCGCCCTCGGGCCCGGCCCGTTCAGTGAGGCCCAGCATGGCGCGCTGAAAGGCGTGGCTGTGCAGGTTCGGCATGCCGGGCAGGACGAGGCCCTCGATCCGCTCCCCGGCCGGCGCCGTGCCGGGCGTGAGCGCGACGATGGTGCCGCCTGGATCGAGGCGGATCGTCACGTCGGCGGCGATGGCGCCGTCGACCAGGGCGTGGGCAGCGTGCAGCGTGGTCATGCGGCCGGGGTCCGTTGCGCGGGCCGGCACTATGCGGTCCGCGCCGCCGGACGCCAACGGGTGCGGTTGCCGCACGCGGCGGGAGCCGGTAGGGGCTGCGGATGACCGAGATCTACGTCGATGCCGATGCCTGCCCGGTGCGGGAGGAGATCTACCGCGTGGCCACCCGGCTGGGGGTGAAGGTGCACGTCGTGTCGAACGGCTCGCGCCCGATCCGCGCGCCCGGCTTGCCGAACGTGACGATGGTGGTGGTGGCGAGCGGGCCGGACGCGGCGGATGACTGGATCGCCGAACGGGTGGGGCCGGCCGACGTGTGTGCAACGGCGGACATTCCGCTGGCCTCCCGCTGCCTCGCGCGCGGGGCGCGCGCGGTTGCGTTCAACGGGCGGGAGTGGACGCAGGACAACATCGGATCGGCGCTGGCCGGGCGCGCGCTGAACCAGCATCTGCGGGAGACGGGGCTGATGACCGGCGGCCCCGCGGCGCTGACGGCCCGCGACCGGACCGCATTCCTGGAGGCGCTGGATCGGCTGGTCCAGGCCGCGCGGCGGGGCGGACCGCGGCGGGTGAGCCTGCGGTCGCCGGAGGCGGGGTAGGGGGCCGGGGCGCCCTTGGGCGGTGACGGCGCGGGGTCATTGGGGCCGCGATGACGTCGTGGATGGCCGGCCTGCGCCGGCCATGACACGGAATGAACGCCGCCGGCCATGACACGGGCGCCGGCCATGACACGGGACGCGCGCTGGTTGCGGTGACGCGGGACGTCAGAGCGGGCCGAGCTTGCCGAGTTCCATGGCCTTGATCTGCAGGGCGAGGTATTTCGAGTTGATGCGGCACTGCGCCAGGCCGCCGGCGATGAACCAGGCGCCCTGCTGCGGCGTGCGCTTGTACATGTTGGCGAGCTCGCCATCCGGGCCGAGGCCCCAGACCTGGCCGATGCGCTCCGCCATCTCCTGCCCCAGCGCGCGGCGCACCAGTTCGGCCTGCGGGTAGTAGCCGGTCGCCAGGATGATGATGTCGGCCGGCACCGTCGTGCCGTCCTTCAGCAGCGCGCCCGCGGGACCGAACCGCTCGATCCGGTCCCATTGCAGCAGGCCGATCTCGCCCTTCGCCATCAGCGCCGAACTGCCGGCATCCAGGTTGTACCCGCCGCCGCGGCGGAAATACTTCATCTGGTGGCCGCTGCCGTCCTCGCCCATGTCGTGCTTGAAGCCGATGCGCTGCAATCCCTCGATCAGCTCGCGGTCCAGCTCCACCATCCGCTTCGCCACCGACTTGTAGGCCTGCAGCACCAGCGGCGGCGGGGCGGAGGAGACGATCAGGTCGCAATCCTCCAGCCGCCCCCCTTCATCCCAGATCGCCTCGTTCAACCGCGCGCTCGGGTTGATCGAGACGACGGTGGTGGAGCCGCGCTGGATCAGCGTCGTGTGCACGCCGTGGCTGTGCAGGTCGAGCGCGATGTCGTTCGCGCTGCTGCCGGTGCCGAGGATCAGGGCGCGCTTGCCCTCCCACCCGGCGCCGCTGTCGAACCCCTCGGAATGCAGCACCGTGCCCTGGAAGTCGGCGAGGCCCGGCAGCTCCGGGATCATCGGATAGGAGCTGACGCCGTTGGCGAAGACGAGGTGCCGCGGGTGCAGCACGCGCTCGCTGCCGTCATCGCGGCGGACGTGGGCGGTCCAGCGCTTCGTGCCCTCGTCCCAGGTCGCGTTGGTGAATTCCGTGCCGGTCCAGCAGTTGATCTCCATGACCTCGGCGTAGAACTCGAACCACAATCCCAGCATGTCCTTGGGGATGTATTTCGGCCAGGTCGGCGGAAACTCCATGTAGGGCAGGTGATTGAGGTGGATGGAGTTGTGCAGCGCGAGCGAATGGTAGCGCTTGCGCCAACTGTCGCCGATGCGCGGCCACTTCTCGACCACCAGCGTGTCGACGCCGAGCTGATTGAGGCGGGCGGCGATGGAGAGGCCGGATTGCGCGCCGCCGATCACCAGCACGGCGGGGTCACGATCCTCGTACGCCACGGCCTTGCGGCGCATGTCGGCCCAGTTGTCGCCGCCGAAATTGCGCGAATAGGCCGCGCCGGTGGGGCGGTTGGCGCCGATCTTCTCCTCATGACCGGCGAGCTGGTCGAGCGTGGTGGAGAGCAGCCACGCCTTCATGACGCCGCCATCGGCCGCGTCGGGCGAGAGGCGGACCAGCCCGGCACCCTGCCCGTCGGCGGTGGTGAAGGCGAAGATCGCCTCGATGCTCGGGATGCCGAGACGCTTCACCTGACGGGGCGCGCGGCGGTCGGGCGGCAGATGGAACCCGCTCGCCTGGGTGCGCGCCTGTTCGGTGGCGAGGCGGTCGGCAATGGCGGCCGGACCGGCGACGGGGGTGATGTGCCAGGTGAAGGCGAGGACGTCGCGCCAATGGGAGTCGGCGTGGAAGAGGGAGGCGATCCGCGCGGGGTCGCGCGCGGCCAGGGCGGTCTCGAAGGCGGCGAGCCAGGATTCGGCGTCGCGGCGCGCCTGTTGCGCGGCCTGGAAGGCGAGGAGGTCCTGGTCGATATCGTTCATTCTCGGTCGCTCCGGAGGCGGCGGCTTGGTCTTTGGGTGCCGCGGTTACCGGCGAGTATGAGGGCGGGCAGAGTACGTGTCCAATCCCGCACGGCCGCTCTGGTTGATGTAGGGTAACCTATGTGTTACCATGTAGCGTGCTCGACATCCGCTACTATGTCACGCCCGAGAGCCGAAGCCCCTTTGAGGACTGGTTCGCATCCCTCGACCGCGCGGCGGCGGCGAAAGTCACCGTCGCCGTGGAACGTCTCGGGGCGGGGAACCTCTCAAACCTGAAGTCGGTCGGAGAGGGCGTGCTGGAGCATCGGATCGATTGGGGGCCGGGCTATCGCATGTATCTGGGTCGGGATGGCGATGTGCTGGTGATCTTATTGACCGGCGGCACCAAGAAGCGGCAGCAGCGGGACATCGAGGCCGCCCAGGCGATGTGGGCAGATTACAGGCGGCGGAAGCTGCGCGGACAATGAGAGGGAGCAGGACATGGTGCTGACCCGAAGCTTCAAGGATCTCGTGCAGAAGCGTGTCGGGGAGGATCCGGCGTTTGGGGCCGCCCTGCTGCGGGAGGGTGTCGACACGCTGCTGGCAGGGGATGTCGAAACCGGCAAGGCGATCCTGCGCGACTACATCAAGGCGACGGTCGGGTTCGAGAAACTGGGTGAAGCGGTGGGAACACAGCCGAAGAGCCTGATCCGCATGTTCGGTGCGCGGGGAAATCCGCAGGCGCGGAACCTGTTCGGCGTGTTGTCCTATCTGCAGCGGGAAGCCGGCGTGGAGCTGCATGTGGCCTCCACTCGTCAGTAGCGGACCGAAAGCGGCTGCATCGTGTCAGCGTAGGTCGTGAACACGAGCGGGCAGGGCCAGACGCTGTCCCAGGGAAGATCGAGCGCGTCCACGGTGCGCAACCGTGAGCCTGGTCGAAGGCAATGGCGTATGACTCCGGCGAGACCGCCGGGTTTAGTCTGCGGATTTGGATGGCACGCCGGCTGAGCGAAACAAGATCCTACGTCAACTAGCGATGACACTATCGACGAATGCGCTTAGGAGGAACATTGGATAGCTTGAATCTATGGTGCCGTAAGTATTCGACTTGGTTGTTACGAGAACCAGGCGCCGTATGGACTACGGCTTTAGGAATTCTCGTTACGGTGGTGCCACTTTGGTGGTTCCGGGGGGAACCGGCCTTCCGCATAGCGGGCATGGTGGACCAGCTCTTTGGGCTAGGCACCGTAGCCGTCGGCATCGGGAAAACACGGAGATTGTTCGGCAGGCCCAGTTTCCTCGCCCGGTTAGCGGGTTGGTGGCATCGTCGGCCCCGACGTAGACAGACCGTATCCGGCGGTCTCAACTCCATGCAGGGAGCTTCAACTCTAATCGGGGCTGGCGAAGTATGGTCTCCGACCAGCCCGCGGGACTACATCGAAGTCCGAGTTACCGCATTGGAGAAGAACCTAATCGAGGTGAGGGACCGTGTTCGTACTCTCGCGCAAGACACTCGAGAGGAGCTGGGAAGAAACAGCGACAAGATTGAACGAGAGCGTGAAGAGCGGAGCGCGGCTGATCGCGCCATAAGTTTGAGGCTGGAAGAAGCGGGCGCGGGAGGGTTAGACATTTCACTGATGGGAGTTGTCTGGCTCAGTTTCGGATTGATCATGAGCAGTCTCGCGCCCGAGTTGGCGAAGTTAGTAAGCCGCTGAGATCAGCCCCCCTTCGCCTCCCGCCGCCGCCGGTGAAGCACGAACTCCGTATACCCGTTCGGCTGCGCCCGTCCCTCGAACACCAGGTCGCACGCGGCGCGGAACGCCGGGCCGTCGAACCCCGGCGCCATCGAGCGGTACAGCGGATCGCCCTCATTCTGCCGGTCCACAACCGCCGCCATGCGCTTCATCGTCTCCATCACCTGCGCCTCGCTCGCCACCCCGTGGTGCAGCCAGTTGGCGATGTGCTGCGAGGAAATCCGCAGCGTCGCGCGGTCCTCCATCAGCCCCACGTCGTGGATGTCCGGCACCTTGGAGCAGCCGACGCCCTGGTCGATCCAGCGCACCACGTAGCCCAGGATGCCCTGGCAGTTGTTGTCCAGCTCCTGCTGCACGTCGTCGGGCTTCCAGTTCACGCCCTCGGCCACCGGGATGGTGAGCAGGTCGCTGAGCGGCGCGCGGGCGCGCTTCGCCAGTTCGGTCTGGCGGTCGGCCACGTTCACGTGATGGTAGTGCAGCGCATGCAGCGTCGCCGCGGTGGGGGAGGGGACCCAGGCGGTGTTGGCGCCCGCCATCGGGTGGCCGATCTTCTGCGCCAGCATGTCCGCCATCCGGTCCGGCGCGGCCCACATGCCCTTGCCGATCTGCGCGCGCCCACGCAGCCCGCAGGCGAGGCCAATGTCGACGTTCTGGTCCTCATACGCCTTGATCCAGGCGGTGCCGCGCATGTCGTTCTTGCGCACCATCGGGCCGGCCTCGATCGAGGTGTGGATCTCGTCGCCCGTGCGATCCAGGAAGCCGGTGTTGATGAACGCCACGCGCTCCCGCGCCGCGGCGATGCAGGCCTTCAAATTGGCCGAGGTCCGCCGCTCCTCGTCCATGATCCCCATCTTCAGCGTGTTGTGCGGCAGGCCCAGGATCGTCTCGACGCGCGCGAACAGCGCATCGGTCAGCGCGACCTCCTCCGGCCCGTGCATCTTCGGCTTCACGATGTAGACCGATCCGGTGCGGCTGTTGTGGATCGGCCCGCCGCCGCGCAGATCGTGCAGCGCGATCAGCGAGCTCACCGCGGCGTCGAGGAAGCCTTCCGGCACCTCCTTCCCGTCGGCGTCCAGCACGGCATCGGTGTACATGTGATGGCCGACGTTGCGCACCAGCATCAGGCTGCGGCCGGGCAGGGTCAGCCTGCCGCCGGCGGGCGTGTCGTAGACGCGGTCCGTGTGCAGGCGGCGCGTCATCGGCTTGCCGTTCTTCTCGAACGTGTCCTCCAGCGTGCCCTTCATCAGGCCGAGCCAATTGCGATAGGCGAGGATCTTGTCGGCGGCGTCGACGCAGGCGACGGAGTCCTCGCAATCCTGGATGGTGGTCAGGGCGGCTTCCAGCACGACGTCGGCGATGCCGGCCGGATCGGACTTGCCGATCGGGTGGCGGCGGTCGATCACGATCTCGGCGTGCAGGGCGTTGTGCCGCAGCAGGATCGCCGACAGGGCGGTGGCGTCGCCGCGGTAGCCGACCAGCCGCTCCGGATCGCGCAGCCCGGTGCGGGTGCCGCTGCGCAGGGTGACCATCAGCCGGTCGCCGTCCAGCGCGTAGCCCGTGGCGTCGGCGTGGGAGCCGGTGTTGAGCGGCGCGATCTCGTCCAGGAAGGCGCGGGCGCGGGCGATCACCTTTGCGCCACGGGCTTCGTTGTAGCCGGAGCCGCGGGTGGCGCCGTCCTCCTCGGGGATCGCGTCGGTGCCATACAGCGCATCGTACAGGCTGCCCCAGCGCGCGTTCGCGGCGTTCAGCGCGTAGCGGGCATTGGTGACCGGGACCACCAGCTGCGGGCCCGCGATCCGCGCGATTTCGGGGTCGACGTTCGCGGTGGTGACCTGCGCGTCGGCCGGTTCGGGCAGCAGGTAGCCGATCTGCCGGAGGAATGCCTGATAGGCGCCCGCATCGAACGGCTTGCCGCGGTTCGCCACGTGCCAGCCGTCGATCTGCGCCTGCAGCTCGTCGCGGCGGGCGAGCAGGGCGGCACAGCGGGGCGCGAGGTCGCGCAGCAGATGGGCGAAGCCGGTCCAGAACGCGTCCGCGGTGACGCCGGTCCCGGGGATCGCCTCCTTCGCGACGAAGTCGTACAGCGGCGTGGCGATGCGCAGGCCTGCGACGGCGGTCATGTCCATGCGGGGCGTTCCTCCTTCGATCCGGTGCGCGGTACGCGCGAGCTTGGGCGACTAGTGCCGCGACCGCGGCGCGGGATCAACGGGGGCCGCGCGCGCGCCGGCGAGGCCGGGCTTGACCGGCGCGCGGGGACACGCCACCCTTGTTCCGTGGTATCGATAACATGATGCCGCCTCTGCATGCCCAAGACATGCGGACGACCAAAGGCGGACGACAGAGGGAAGGAGGAGCGGCCTCATGCCGGATGACGTCGTGCCGGATCACGTCGAGCCGCGTTCCACGATCCGGAACGACACCTGCATCCGGTCGCCCTCCCGCGGCGGCTCGCCCGCCAGCCGGCGCAGCAGGAACGTGGCCGCCATGCGGCCGGCCTCGGCACCCTCCACGTGGACCGTGCTGAACGGCGGTTCGGCCGCCCCGCTCAGCTCGAAATTGCCGAAGCCGCAGACCGCCAACTGGTCGGGCACCGCCAGCCCGTGCAGCCGCGCCTCGGTCAGCGCCCCGAAGGCCAGCAGGTCGGAGCTGCAGAACAGCGCGGTGCGCTCCGTGATCATCGGCAGGATCTCGCGCATCGCGCGGCGACCGGCCTGGATCGTGGACGGCGCCTCGATCGCCCGCGTCGCGATGATCTGTCCGCCGGCACGCTGCGCCGCGTCCTGGAACCCCTCCGTCCGCTCGAGCGCGCGCGGGTCGTCGGCCGAGAGCGTGGCGAAGCGCGTATGCCCCTTGGCGCGGAAAAAGGCGGCGACGGCCGCGCCCACCTGGGTGTGGTCGAACCCGACCAGCATGTCGATCGGATCGTTGGAGACGTCCCAGATCTCGACGACGGGGATGTGCGCCTCGGTCAGCATCTGCCGCGCGGCCGCGTCGTGATCGGCGCCGGTGATCAGCAGCGCGTCGGGGCGACGGCCCAGCAGGGCGCGGATCAGGCCCGCCTGTTCGGGCTCGTCGTAGCCGCTGAGCGACAGCATGACCTGATAGCCGGCCTGGCGCAGCGCATCGGTGAAGGTCTGCACCAGCCCCGCGAACATCGGATGCGCGATGGTCGGCACGATCGCCGCCACCATCCGCGACCGGCGCGAGGACAGGCCACCCGCGATCAGGTTGGGCACGTAGCCCAGCCGCTCGATCGCCTCGCGCACGCGCGCGGCGGTTTCGGCCGACACGCGATCCGGCGTGTTGATGACGCGGGACACCGTCATGGGGGCGACACCGGCCGCGGCCGCGACATCGGTGATCTTGACGGGCGCACGCGCGTTTCGCGCCGGACCTGGCACTTCGGGTTCCTCCGTTGTCGTGTGTATGCGACGCAGCGTAGCGTGCCGCTTGCGCATCCGTCACCTGCAACGGACCAGATGCACCACGAAACGGGAGGATTTCCATGACGTTTGCAACGAGTCGCCGCACGGTCCTGGGCGGCATGGCGGGGCTGGCAGCCCTCGGCGGTGCGCGCGCCTATGCGGCCGGCGCGCCGCCGCTGCCCAGCAGCCCGGTGGCGCTGAACGTGATCGACGTCGCGGGGCAGCTTCAGCTCACGCAGCGCGCCATGGACGACTTCGCCAAGGCCAATCCGAAGCTGATTTCCCGGATGTCCTATTCGCAGGCGCCGGCGCCGGAGCTGCCGGGCAAGCTGAAGGCGCAGCAGGATGCCGGCCGGGTCGACATCGACCTCGTGCTGACCGGCACCGACGCGTTGTCCGCCGGCATCGACCAGAAGCTGTGGATCCCGGTGGCGTCGGAGTATGCCGGCGCGCTGCCCGACCTCAAGTCGATCTACCAGCCCGGCGCGCTGAAGATGCAGGGGCTCGCGATGGACCAGGCGGTGTGCGTCGTCTACTGCCCGGCCGGCCCGCTGCTGGAATACATGCCCGACGCGGTGAAGACGCCGCCGAAGACCGCGCAAGAACTGCTGGACTGGGCGAAGGCCCACCCGAAGCGCTTCCTCTACGCGCGCCCGGCGAATTCCGGCCCCGGCCGCACCTGGCTGCAGGGCCTGCCGTACCTGCTGAAGGATTCCGATCCCAAGGACCCGAAGGACGGCTGGTCCAAGACCTGGGACTACCTCGTCGAGCTCGGAAAGTACATCGAATATTATCCGACCGGCACCGGTGCGACGATGAAGGAGCTGGGCGAGGGATCCCGCGACATGATCGTCACCATGACCGGCTGGGACATCAATCCCCGCGTGCTGGGCGTCGTGCCGAAGGAAGCCGAGGTCGGCGTGCTGCAGGGATTCCACTGGGTCACCGACGCGCAGTACATGGCGGTCCCCAAGGGCGTGTCGAACGACAAGCTCGCCGTGCTGCTGAAGCTGATCGACCACGTGCTGACCCCGGCGGCGCAGGCGACCACGTACGACAAGGGCTATTTCTATCCCGGTCCGGCGGTGAAGGACGTCACCCTGTCGATGGCGCCGAAAGAGAGCCAGGACGCGATCAAGGAGTACAACCGTCCCTTCTACGACAAGCTGATCGCCGAGGTCCCCGCCGAGACGCCGCTGCCGGCCGATAAGCTGGTCTACGCGTTCCAGCGCTGGGACCAGCAGGTCGGCGCGCGCGTCGGCAAGTAGGACCGCATGGCCATCGCCTCACGCGACTTCCGCTCGCTGCGGCTCGACGGGATCAGCCGCGCCTTCGGGCATCTGAACGCCTTGCACGACGTGAGCCTGACGGTGCAGCGGGGCGAGTTCATCGCCCTGCTGGGCCCGTCGGGCTGCGGCAAGTCGACCGCGCTGAACTGCCTCGCCGGGCTTCTGCCGCTGACCGGCGGTGCGATCTGGCTGGACGAGAAGCGCATCGACACGCTGGGGCCGGAGGACCGGGGCTTCGGCATGGTGTTCCAGAACTACGCGCTCTTTCCGCACATGTCGGTGCGCAGGAACGTGGGGTTCGGGCTCACCACGCATCGCGTGCCGAAGGCCGAGATCACCCGCCGGGTGGACGAGGCGTTGGCCCTGGTGCGACTCACCGCGCAGGCGGAGAAGCTGCCCGGCCAGCTCTCGGGCGGGCAGCAGCAGCGTGTGGCGATCGCACGGGCGATCGTGGTGGAGCCGCCGCTCGTCCTGATGGACGAGCCGCTGTCCAACCTCGACGCGAAGCTCCGGCTCGAGATGCGGGCCGAGATCCGCCGCATCCATCAACTGCTGGGCTGCTCCACGATCTACGTCACGCACGACCAGGACGAGGCGTTGTCGCTCGCCGACCGCATCGTCGTGCTGCGCGACGGCAGCGTGCGGCAGATCGGCACGCCCGAGGAGCTGTACGCGCGCCCCGCCCATGCCGATGTCGCCGAGTTCATGGGCTACCGCAACCTGGTGCCCACCACCGCGATGCCGGCCGGCGAGGGGGTGCGCGTGCGGATCGGCGGGGCGGAGTTTCTGGCCGAACCGATGGAGCGCATCGACGGCCGCGCGGTGGCCGCGATCCGGCCGGAGGATCTGTCGCCCGCCCCGGACGGCGCGATCGAGCTCACCGTCGAGGCGGCCGAATATCGCGGCCGCGATTTCTACGGCTTCGGCCGGACGGCGGATGGCACGGAGCTGTTCTTCCGCGCCGAACACCGCGTCGGCGCCGGCGAGATGCTGCGCCTGTCGCCCGCCGCCGGAAGGGTGCTCGCCTATGCCGGCTGACCCGACCAGGGAGGGACCCCCCACCGCCCCCGCGGGAACGGGAGCGCCCCGCGCCGTCCCACCCAACGTCCCCTCTCCTCTCGCGGGAACGGGAGCACCCCGCGGCACCCCACCCAATGCCCCCTCTCCCCTCGCGGGAGAGGGCAGGGGTGAGGGGGCGCCCCACGCCAACCCCGTCCCCGGAACCGCCCGCACCCCCCCCGCCGCCCAACCCCCTCCCGCGAGGGGAGGGGGAGCGTCCCTGCGGTATGCGCCGTCCATGCGGACACGGCTGCGCAACCGCGGGCTCGATGGCGTGACGCTGCTGGTGATCCCCGGCGTGCTGTTCGTGGTCGCGCTGTTCGTCTACCCGTTCCTCTACGGCCTGCTGCTCTCCTTCGAGCCGAAGGAAGGTGGCTGGCTCGCCAACTACGTGACGTTCTTCTCCGACCCGTTCCTCTACGACACGATCGGGAAGACCCTGCTGATCGCGATCCCGGCGACCCTGCTGAACGTCGTGCTGTCGATCCCGGTCGCCATGCGCGTGCGGCTGATGCGGCACCAGAAGCTGCTGACGACGATCCTGGTGATCCCGATCACACTGGGGACCGTGCTGGTGGCCGAGGGGCTGCTGACCTATCTCGGCCCGCGCGGCTGGGTGAACCGCGTGCTGCTGGAATTCGGCCTCGCCGAACACCCGATCCGGCTCGTGCACAACTACTGGGGCGTGATGCTGTCGCTGATCATCAGCGGCTTCCCGTTCACCTTCCTGCTGACGCTCTCCTACGTCACCGGCATCGACCCGGCGCTCGAGAACGCGGGCGCCATGCTGGGGGCCCGCGCGCGGGAACGGTTCTTCCGCATCATCCTGCCGCTGCTGGTGCCCGGTCTCGCGATCACGCTCGCGCTCTCCTTCGTGCAGGCCTTCTCCGTCTTCCCCTCGGCCGTGCTGCTGGGCGCACCCGCCGGGCCGACGCGGGTGATCTCGATCGCCGCTTATACCGCGGCCTTCGAGCAGTACGACTACTCCATGGCCTCGGCCATCGCGATGATCATGGCGGCGGTGCAGGTGCTGATCGTCGTCGCCCTGCTGGGCGCACGCACGCTCGTCTTCCGCGGGCCGGCCAGTTCGGGGAAGGGCTGATGCGACGCGAAACCACGCTGGGCGCGCGGCTCTGGTCCACCCTGATCTGGGTGCTGGTCGCGTTCTTCATCCTCAACCTGCTGGCGATGATCGCGAGCGTGGTGGTGAACTCCTTCGGCACCCGCTGGTTCACCACCTGGCTGCCGGCGGGCTGGACCACCCGGTGGTACACGCTTGCCTGGGACGAGTTCCAGTTGCCGCAGATCCTGCTGGTGACGCTGGAGGTGGTGGGCGCGACGGTGATCCTGTCGGGATTGCTGGGCGTCCCCGCGGCCTACGCGATGGCGCGGCGCGACTTCCCCGGCAAGAGCCTCGTGCTGCTGCTGTTCCTGCTGCCGTTGATGGTGCCGCCGATCACCTACGGCATCCCGCTCGCGACCGTGCTCTACCAGGCCCATCTGGCCGGCACGATCTGGGGCGTGATCCTGGCGAACCTGGTGCCGACGGTGCCGTTCGTGGTGCTGATCATGATCCCGTTCGTGGAGCAGATCGACCCGCGGGTCGAGGCCGCGGCCCGCGTGTTCGGCGCCGGCACGCTGCGGCTGTTCGTGCAGGTGCTGGTGCCGCTGCTGACGCCCGGCATCCTGGCCGCGCTGCTGCTGGTGCTGGTGCGCACCGTCGCGATGTTCGAGCTGACCTTCCTGACCGCGGGCCCGACCAGCCAGACCCTGGTGGTCGCGCTGTACTACGCCGTCTTCGCCGCCGGCGTCCGGCCGGGTCAGTCGATCGACGCGATGGCCGTGGTCTACATGGTGACCACGCTGATCTGGCTGCTGATCGCGCTGCGCTTCGTCAACCCGACGCAGATCGTCGGCCGCGCCAAGCGGTAGCCGCACGCCGAGCGGTCGCGCTCGCCCGCACCGTTCGTCAGCCGCGTGGAACCGCCGACCGCGCCCGTTCGTGGATGCCCGGCCTCGTGCCGGGCATCCACGGCTTACGTCCTGCGATCCACTTATCCGCCCGCCTTCTATCCCGCGCGCGGCAACCCGCGCTTGGAACCGCACCCGCGAACCCGCCATGCTGGCCGCATGGACTCGGGCCAGACCGACCCCGTCGTGCACCTCGCCACCGCCCGCCGGCATGGCGCGGCCGAACCGCCCACGCGCGGCAGCCCGCATCGCGCCACGCCCGACGACGCTCTCGACCGGTTCTGCCGCGGCCTGCTCCGCCCGCTTCGCGGCCAACCGCGCCTGATGAAGCTCTTCGGTCAGCGGGCGCCAACCGAGATCGCCGCGCGCATCGTCTTGATGCACCTCAGCGCTCGGACGCCCGCGGCTCGCCCGACCTTCACCCGCGTGCAGCAGGCCTTGCCCAGCCCGCGCCGCACCGCCGCTTTCATCGGTCTGCTGCGCGCCCTCGGCCTGCTTACCGTCGAGCACGATCCGCAGGATCGCCGCCGCCGATACCTGATCCCGGGACCGCAGATCCTGGATGGGCTGCGCGGCTGGCTGCAGGTCCATCTGGCCTGCCTCGCGCTGCTCTCCCCGGCCGCCGTTCGGCATGTCCGCGCACTGCAGGACGATCCGGGGTTCTTCCGCGAACTCGTGCGCCACTGCGCCCCATGGCTCGAGCGCGCCAATCGCCCGATCACGCGCCAGCCTCTCCTCGCCTGGCTCGAGGAGCACGATGGCGGCCTCCATCTCGCGCTGGCGCTCCTGCTCGTTCGGCATACGGCCGATGCCGCGGGCTGGCTGCCGGTGAGCGCGGCGGCGCTCGCGCGGGAGCTGTGTCTGTCCCGCTCGCATGCCTGCAACCTGCTGAACGCGATGGAGGCGCGCGGCCTGCTGCACCACGACGCGGCGCGCCGCCGCATGCGGCTGGAGCCGGCCTTCGTCGATGCCGCCAGGACCTGGATGACCGCTCAGCTCGCCTGGTTCGGCGTCGCCGCGACCCGCGCCGAGATGGCGCGGGCCGCCGGCCGGGATCAGACCATCGCCACGGACCCGCTGCCGATATCGTAGACGCCGCCGACGACCTTCAGGGATTTTGCCGCCGCGCGCGGCGCCAGGATCGGTTGCGCGGACGACAGGACGCGCACCGTGTGGCGCACGTTCTCGGCGGTCGCCTCGGCCAGCAGGTCGGTCGGGTGCTTCGCCATCGCCGCCTGCACGCCTGGGCGCAATGCGTCCACGAGGCCAGGCAGATGTCCCGGCAGCGCCACCTTGTCGCGGATCACCTTGATGGTCGCGTCGATCGCGCCGCAGCCCGAATGGCCGAGCACCATGATCAACGGGATGCCCAGGAACTTCACGCCGTATTCCAGGCTGGCGAGCCCATCCGGGTTGACGAAATTGCCGGCGACACGGACCACGAACAGGTCGCCCGGTCCCTGGTCGAAGATCAGTTCGGGCGCGACGCGCGAATCGGCGCAGCTCACGATGGCCGCGAACGGGTACTGCGCCGCCGCCCGCGCCGCGCGGCCGGCCGAGAAATCCTTGTTGGTGGGCGTGTTCGCGGCATACCGCGCCGCCCCCTCCCGCAGCCGCTGCAGCGCCGCGTCCGGCGAGATCGACGGCGGCGCCGGATCGGCCGCGCGGGCAGGCCGCAGCGAGGCCCCCGCAGCGGCAATCGCCGCGGCCGCGCCGAACAGGCTGCGGCGGGACAGGCTGGTGGCGGGCTTGGAAACACAGCGGTCACACATGACAGTTCCTCCCTCGGATCGTTCCACTCTGCCCTGAATCGGCGCCGGGGGCGCGGCCAAAATCTGCATGGATCGGCCATCGCCCATGGTGTTCCGCGGGCGCGCGGGGCGGGTATGATGGCGCGTGTCCCGTAAACCCGGCTTCTCCGAACCACAGGACCTGTTCGGCCCGCCCCACGGCGACCCGGCCGCCGATGCCGCGCGCGGCGAAACCCGGGGCGCGCGGCCGCTCGCGGATCGTCTGCGCCCTCGCACGCTCGACGAGGTCGTCGGGCAGGATCACCTGCTGGGCGCCGAGGGCACGCTGACGCGCATGCTCGCCCGGGGCTCACTCGCCTCGCTGATCCTGTGGGGGCCCCCGGGCGTCGGGAAGACCACGATCGCGCGGCTGCTCGCCGTGCGGGCGGATCTGGCCTTCGTGCAGCTCTCGGCGGTGTTCTCGGGCGTGGCCGACCTCAAGCGCGCGTTCGAAGACGCAGGGAAGCGGCGACGGCTCGGCCAGGGCACGCTGCTGTTCGTCGACGAGATCCACCGCTTCAACCGCGCGCAGCAGGACGGCTTCCTGCCGGTGGTGGAGGACGGGACCATCACCCTGGTCGGCGCCACCACCGAGAACCCGTCCTTCGCGCTGAACGGTGCGCTGCTCTCACGATGCCAGGTGCTGGTGTTGCGCCGGCTCGACGACGCCGCGCTGGACCTGCTGCTGACGCGTGCGGAAGCGGAACTCGCGCGCCCGCTGCCGCTGACGGACGAAGGCCGCGCGGCGGTGCGGGCGATGGCCGACGGCGACGGGCGCTACCTGCTCAACATGGCGGAGCAGCTCGCCGCGCTGCCCGCCGACACCGCGCCGCTGGACCCGGCGGCGGTCGCCGACCTGCTCGCGAAACGGGCCGCGCTGTACGACAAGGACCGGGAGGAGCACTACAACCTCATCTCCGCGCTGCATAAGTCGCTGCGCGGATCGGACCCGGACGCCGCGCTGTACTGGTTCGCGCGCATGCTCGCGGGAGGTGAGGACCCACGCTACATCGCGCGCCGGCTGGTGCGTTTCGCGGCCGAGGATATCGGCATGGCGGACCCGCAGGCCCTGCCGTTGTCGCTGTCCGGATGGGAGACGTATGAGCGGCTGGGCTCGCCCGAGGGGGAGCTCGCGCTCGCGCAGGTGGTCGTCTATCTGGGCACGGCGCCGAAATCGAACGCGGTCTACACGGCGTTCGGCGCCGCGCGGGCGGCGGCGAAACAGACCGGCAGCCTGATGCCGCCGGCCCACATCCTCAACGCCCCGACGCGGCTGATGAAGGATCTGGGGTACGGCAGCGGCTATGCCTACGACCATGAGGCGGAGGACGCGTTCTCCGGCCAGAACTACTTCCCGGATGGGATGCCGCGCGCGCACTTCTATCGCCCGCGCGACCGCGGCTTCGAACGCGAGATCGCACGGCGGCTGGAGTACTGGGCGAAGTTGCGCGCCGAGCGGGAGGGGTAGCCGCCCCAGCGTCATGGCCCGCGCCCGCCCCCGTGTCATGGCCCCCGCCCGCCCCCGTGTCATGGCCCGCGCCGGCGGGGTTCTGTGTCATGGCCCGCGCAGGCGGGCCATCCACGACTTCACGAATGGCACGCAGTCGTGGATGGCCGCCCTTCGGCGGCCATGACACGGGACGGCCCGCGCCCGCCCGCGCCCGCCCCGCACACGGAACCGCCCGCGCCCGCCCCGCACACGGAACCGCCCGCGCCCGCCCCGCACACGGGACCGCCTTCGCCCAGCCCGCACACGGGACCGCTCGCGCCCGCCTCTGCCCGCCCGGCAACGGGGCCGGCTGCGGCCCTACGCCCAGCGCAAGCCCCACGGGTAGGGCGACGTGCCCTCCACCATCCCCGTCAGCGCCTTGCGATACGCCGTGTTGATCGTGAACTGCCCGAGCGGAGCGGTGGGGACGGTGTCGAAGGCCTGGGTCTGGATGGCGTCGGCCAGGCGCAGGCGGTCCTTCTCGTCCGCCGCGACCAGCCACTGCGCCGTCAGTGCCTCGATCTTCTCGTCGCTGAACCATCCGGCCCAGCCCTTCGCCCCCAGGCCGCGGATGATCGTGGACAGCGCCGGATTGGCGACCGAGGTGCCGATCCACCACGTGTGGAACACAGACCAGCCGCCCTGGTCCGGCGGGCCCTTGCTGTTGCGGCGCTGCACCAGCGTGCCCCAGTCCGTGTCCACGAACTCGACGTTGAAGCCCAGCTTGATGAAGTAGTCCCGCGTGACATGGCCGAACGGCGAGATCGAGGGCACGTCGGCGGGATTGAGGATCACCACCTTCTCGCCCGCATATCCCGCTGCCTTGATCTCGGCCCGCGCCTTGTCGAGATCGCCGGTCATCAGCGGCGCGCCGATCTCCTGCCCATACGGCAAGCCACACGTGAACAGCGCCTTGCAATGGCGGTAGTCGCTCGGGGCGCCGGTCGTCACCGACTGCATGTAGTCGTCCTGGTTGAGCCCGCGCAGCACCGCGCGCTTGATCGCCGGGTTGTTGAACGGCGCGTGCAGGCTGTTGAAGCGCATCACGCCGAAATAGCCGATCGGGTTGGTCGGCCCGACATTCAGGTCCTTGCGCTTGCGTAGCAGCGGCAGAAGGTCGGGCTGCACCTGCTCGAGCCAGTCGACCTCGCCCGCCTGCAGCGCCGCGGCCTGAGTCGAGGTGTCGGCGATCACGCGCCACTGGATACGCTCGATGTGCGCGATCTTGCCGCCCGAGGTCCAGTCCGGCTTCTCGGTGCGCGGCACGTAGCCGTCGAACTTCACGTATTCCGCGCCGCCGCCGGGAACGAACGCCTCCCTGACGAAGCGATAGGGGCCGGAGCCGACCACTTCGGTGATCTGCGCGTTCGGATCGGTCTTCGCGGCAATGCGCTCCGGCATGATGAACGGCACCATGCCGTTGGGTTTCCCGAGCGCGAAGGCGAGCAGGGGGAAGGGGGATTTGAGCGTGACCTTCACGATGCGATCGCCGTCGGTGCCCCATTCCTCGACGAAGGTCGCCGCGGTCTGGCCCAGCACGTCGCGCTGGCACCAGCGCTTCAGGCTTGCGGCGCAGTCGCGCGCCAGTACCGGCTCGCCATCGTGGAACTTCAGCCCCTCGCGCAGCTTGATCCGCCAGGTGCGCCCGTCCGCCGAGATCTCGTGCCCTTCTGCCATCTGCGGATGCACGCCCAGCCGCCCGTCGACGCCGTAGAGCGTGTCGAACACGTAGTAGCCGTGGCTCTGCACCGTCTGCGTCGTGGTCCAGATCGGATCGAGGGAGGAGAGGTCGGCGGTCGGGACGAAGACCAGTGGCTTCTGGGCTTTTTGCGCAATGGCGAAGCGCGGCAAGGCGGCTGCGCCGGCGGCCATGGCCGCTCCGCGCATCAGGTGGCGACGCTGCATCGGACTTTCCTCGGTTCTTGTCGTTTGTCACGCCATTGAACGGGCAAGGTCGCGACGTGGCAAGCCGCGCGGGCTTTCCCCGGCTGGCAAGGAATGTCGGGGGCGTGGCAGTGTGCGCGCGCTTCGTTCACGCCCGAGGATCCTGCCATGCGTCGTCGTACCCTCCTGCAAGCCGCCGCGCTCGCCCCGCTCGCACGACCGGCTCTCGCACAGCCCGCGAAAGCGGCGACGCTGCGGTTCATCCCCCAGGCCAATCTGAGCGCGCTCGACCCGATCTGGACGACCGCCACCGTCACGACGGGGCACGGCTACTACGTCTACGACACGCTCTACGCGGCGGACTCCAATCTCCGCCCGCACCCGCAGAGGGCGGAGGGGCACGAGGTCTCGGCCGACGGCCGCACCTGGCGCATCAAGCTGCGCGACGGCCTCGTGTTCCATGACGGGGAGCCGGTGCGCGCGCGCGACTGCATCGCCAGCCTGCAACGCTGGGGCAAGCGCGATTCGATGGGCCAGTTGCTCGCCGCCGTCGTCGCGGACTGGCGCGCACCCGACGACCGGACCATCGAGATCGTCCTGTCGCGTCCGTTCCCGCTGCTGCTGGATGCACTGGCCAAGCCCGATGCCTCGGTGCCCTTCATCATGCCGGAGCGGATCGCGTCGATGGACGCGATGAAGCCGATCACCGAGGTCGTCGGGTCCGGCCCCTATCGTTTCGTCAAGGACGAGTACGTCTCCGGCGCGCGGGTCGGATACGCGAAGTTCGACCGCTACAAGCCGCGCTCCGAACCGGCGAGCTGGGCCTCTGGCGGCAAGGTCGCGCATTTCGAGCGCGTGGAGTGGAACGTCATCCCCGACCCCAGCACCGCGGCTGCGGCCATGCAGCGCGGCGAGGCGGATTGGTGGGAGCGTCCGTTCAACGACCTGCTGCCCGTGCTGATGCGGGAATCCTCGCTGTCCAGCATGATCGCGGATCCGTCGGGCCGGCTCGCGATCATGCGGATGAACTGCCTGCAGCCGCCGTTCGACAACGAGAAGATCCGCCAGGTGGTGCGCGTCGCCGTCAATCAGGAAGACTACATGCGCGCCGCGATCGGCGACGACATCAAGCTCTGGCGCACCTGCCACTCGCTGTTCCCCTGCGGCTTGCCCTACGACGACGATGCGGCCGGCAAGAAGCTGATGCCGGCGAACCTGGAACTCGCGAAGAAGATGCTGGGCGAGTCAGGCTATGCCGGCCAGACCGTCGTCGTCATCAACCCCACCGACTACCCCGTGATCGGGCCGCTCGGGCAGATCACCGCCGACCTGCTGCAGAAGATCGGCTTCAAGGTGGACCTGCAGGAATCGGATTGGGGCACCGTCGTCCAGCGTCGCACCTCGCGTGAGCCGGTGGACAAGGGCGGCTGGAGCATCTTCCACACGACCGGCTCCGCCTCGGGCTGGAGCAATCCCGCCGTGGCGGAGACGGTGCGCGGCCGCGGCGCGAAGGGCTGGTTCGGCTGGTGGTCGAGCCCCGCGCAGGAGCAGCGCGTGCAGGAATGGCTCGCCGCACCGGACGAGGCGACACAGACGCGCATCGCCAAGGAGATCGCCACCGACGCGCTGCAGGACGTCGGCACCATACCGCTCGGCCAGTTCTTCATCCGCACGGTGTACAACAAGCGGATCACCGGCCTGCTGCAGGGGCCCTACCCGTATCCGTGGCACGTGCAGCCCGCCTGACGCATCGCCGCCACTCGCCTTCCGGAGCAGGCGCTGCCATGCTTCGTGCGCTTTGCCGGACGTCCTGGCGCGAATGATCAGGACGCCGGCCGCCGCAGAGGGAAGGAAACATCATGGCCAATCCGACGCGTCGTCAGGCGCTGTCCCTTGCCGCAGGCAGCCTGCTCGCGACCCCCGCGATCGCGCAGACCAAGCAGGCGCCCGGCGTCACCGCGACCGAAATCCTGATTGGGCAGACGATGCCCTATTCCGGCCCGGCCTCCTCCTACGCGCCGATCGGGCGGGTCGAAGTTGCCTATTGCGATTTCATCAACGCGCAAGGCGGGATCAACGGCCGCAAGATCAAGCTGATCTCGCTCGACGACGGCTACAGCCCGCCGAAGACGGTCGAGCAGACCCGCAGGCTGGTCGAGGCCGAAGGCGTCGCCCTGATCTTCAACCAGCTCGGGACGCCCTGCGCCACGGCCACGCGGAAATACCTGAACGCCAAGAAGGTGCCGCAGATCTTCGTTGCCTCCGGTGCGACGCAGTTCGGCGACCACGAGGCGTATCCATGGACCATGGGATGGCAGGTCAGCTACCAGATCGAGGGCCGCGTCTACGCGCGGTACGTGCTGGCGACCAAGCCGGATGCGAAGATCGGAATCCTGTATCAGAACGATGATTCCGGGAAGGATTTCGCCATGGGTTTCCGTGACGGACTGGGCGAGCGCGTCGGGCAGATCGTCGCGAGCACCAGCTACGAGGTCACCGACCCCACGGTCGACAGCCAGATCCTGCAGCTGCAGAGCGCCGGCGCGGATGCGGTGTTCATCCCGAGCGTGCCCAAGTTCACCGGCATGGCGCTGCGCAAGGTGCGGGACCTGAACTGGAACCCGCTTTACATCATCGCGAGCGTCGGGTCGTCGGTGTCGTCCGGCCTGGCGCCCGTCGGGCTCGACAAGGCGGTCGGGCTGGTGACGGGTGCGTACATGAAGGACCCGTCGGATCCGCAGTGGAAGGACACGCCGGCCTATCGCGACTGGCTGGCCTTCATGCAGAAATACCAGCCGAACGCCGACCTGACCGACATCAACAACGTCTATGGCTACAGCGCGGCGCAGACGCTGATGCCGGTCCTGCAGCAATGCGGCAACGACCTGTCACGCCAGAACATCATGAAGCAGGCGACGAACCTGGACATCCAGCTGCCGATGCTGCACGACGGGATCCGCTTCACGACCAGCCCCACCGACTACTACGGCATCAAGAAGTTGCGCCTGCAACGGTTCGATGGCCGCGCCTGGGTACCGTTCGGAGAGCCCGTGGGCGCCTAGCGCCCGCCGCGCCGCCCGTCTCCCTCATCATGGCCGGTGCAGGCCGGCCACCCACGACGTCATGCGGCACCCGAAGTCGTGGATGGCCGGCCTGCGCCGGCCAGGACGGAGGAGCGGTCCGCGCGCAGGCGCCGTGGGCGCCGTCAGCCGCGTTCGTACCAGCCGCGGCTCGCGCGCACGATGCGCACGACCGAGAGCATGACCGGCACCTCGATCAACACGCCGACCACGGTCGCGAGCGCGGCGCCGGACTGGAAGCCGAACAGCACGATGGCGGTGGCCACCGCCAGTTCGAAGAAGTTCGATGCCCCGATCAGCGCCGAGGGGCCGGCCACGCACCAGTCCACGCCGAGGCGCCGGTTGAGCCAGTAGGCGAGGCCGGCATTGAAGTAGACCTGGATCAGGATCGGCACCGCCAGCAGCAGGATCACCAGCGGCTGGCGCACGATCTGCTCCCCCTGCAGCGCGAACAGCAGCACCAGCGTGAGCAGCAGCGCGCACAGCGACAGCGGGGCGAGGCGCGACAACGTGCGTGACAGCGCGGCCGGACCGCCCTGCCGCAGCACGGCGGCGCGCCAGAGCTGCGCCGCGATCACGGGGACGACGATGTAGAGCACGACCGAGAGCACCAGCGTGTCCCAGGGCACGGTGATGGAGGAGAGACCCAGCAGCAGCGCCACGATCGGCGCGAACGCGATCACCATGATCGTGTCGTTCAGCGCCACCTGCGACAGGGTGAAGTGCGGCTCCCCGTCCACGAGGTTCGACCAGACGAACACCATCGCCGTGCAGGGGGCGGCGGCGAGCAGGATCAGCCCGGCGGTGTAGCTCGCGATCTGGTCCGGGGGCAGCAGGGGGCGGAACAGGTGCGCGATGAAGATCCAGGCGAGCAGCGCCATGGAGAAGGGCTTCACCAGCCAGTTCACCCCGACCGTCGCCGCGATGCCGCGCCAGTGCTGCCCGACCTCGCGGAGGGCGGCGAGGTCGATCTTCAGGAGCATCGGCACGATCATCAGCCAGACCAGCACGGCGACCGGGATGTTGACCTGCGCGACCGTGGCCTCTCCCAGGACGTGGAACACGCCGGGCAGGAGCTGGCCCAGCACGATGCCGGCGACGATGCACAGCGCCACCCACAGCGTGAGGAAGCGTTCGAAGACGCCCATGGCGGGGCGTTGCGGCGGGGCGTCGGCCGTGGTCGCGGCGTGACTCATTGCGGGGATCCTCCGGCGCCGCTGTTGGTGCCAACTGCCGCGTCCTGGACGGACGCGCCGCCCGGCTGAACGGGGAGGATGTCGCGAACCGTCTCGGACGGGCGGCACAGCTTCACCCCGCGCTCCGTCACGACGATTGGGCGGTTGATCAGGATGGGATGCGCCATCATCGCATCGAGCAGCGCATCGTCGCTCAGCGTCGGGTCGTCGAGCCCGAGGTCGTCATAGGGCGTGCCCTTGCGGCGCAGCACGTCGCGCACGGGAACGCCCATGCGCCGGATCAGATCGGCGAGGGTCGCGCGATCGGGCGGCGTCTTGAGGTATTCGATGACGACCGGCTCCTCGCCACTGTCGCGGATCAACGCGAGCGTGTTGCGTGACGTGCCGCAGGCCGGGTTGTGATAGATCGTGACGGTCATGCGAGGGTCTCCTCGGTCGTGCGATGGGTCGCCTTGTCCGGCGTGCAGCAGTTGCGGGGCGGCGGGGCCGGTTCGGCGGACCTGCAGCACGCGGTCGCGGCGTCCCGGATCACCGGCGTCGCGTTGCACACGCCCGTTTCCGGCAGGTCGAGCTCCACCCGCAGCGCGGCGTCCAGATCGCCCGTCAGCGCCGCGGCGATCGAGCGCACCTGCTCGTGGCCAGTCGCCAGCAGGAAGGTCGGCGCGCGGCCGTAGCTCTTCATCCCGGCGATGTAGAAGCCGGCATCGGGATGTGCGAGCTCGCGGGCGCCGTGCGGGCGGACCGTGCCGCAGCTGTGCAGGTTCGGATCGATCAGCGGCCCGAGCGCGGCGGCGCATTCGAGCCAGGGGTCGAGGGACAGGCGGATTTCCCGCAGGGCGGAGAGATCCGGCCGGAATCCGGTCGCGACGACGATTTCATCGGCAACGATCTCCGCCGTGGCGCCATCCTGCGCGCCGGTGATGCGCACGCGGCCGGCGGCGGGCGTGACCGCCTCGATGCGGAAGGGCGTGCGGACGGTGATGGCGCCGCGCTCGACCAGGGCGCGGGCACGGCTGCCGAGCGCGCCACGCTGCGCGAGGGCGTCGGCGGTCTCGCCCCCGAACGCCTCGGCGACGCGGGCCTTGCGCATGATCCAGACGATCTCCGTGCCAGGCGCGCTCTCCCGCAGGGTTGCGAGTTCCAGGAGCACGTTGATCGCGGAGTGGCCGCCGCCGACCACCGCGGTGGTGCGGCCGGCGTGGCGCGCGCGGGCCGAACCGAGGATGTCGGGGATGCCGGTCTGGATGCGATCGGCGACGGCCTCCTCGCCGATCGCGGGCAGGCCGTCGCTGCCCATCGGGTTGGGCGTGGCCCAGGTGCCCGAGGCGTCGATCACGGCGCGTGCCTGCAGCGTCCCGGTCCGGCCGTCCGGCCCGATGGTCCGCAGCACGAAGGGTTGGGCATCCCGGCCCGCGCTCTGCACCTTGTCGGTGTGCCGGCGGGTCACCGCGGTGACGCGTGTCCCGAACCGCACGATAGGGGCGAGCGCGGCGGCCAGCGGCTCCAGGTAGCGGGCGACGAGATCGGCGCCGGTCGGCACCGCCTCGGGCGGCGGTGCGGTCCAGCCGGTGGCGCGCAGCACTGCTTCGGCCACCGGGTCGATGCACCAGCGCCAGGGGGTGAACATGCCGACATGCCCCCATTGCCGCACCGCGTGGCCTGCGGCGGGGCCGGCTTCCAGCACCACCGCCTCGGCGCCGCGGGCGCGCAGATGGGCGGCGGCGGCAAGCCCGATCGGGCCGGCGCCGATGATCGCGACGGGCAGGGGGGTCATGCGGGTTCCTTTCGGGGTGCCGGCAGGCCGCAGGCGGCCGGATTGCCCTGGCAGCAGTTCTCGGTGAGGTACCCCAGCAGGGCGTTCATGCGGTGGTAGACGGCGGCGTAGATCAGGGAGCGGCCCTGGCGGGTGAAGGTCACCAGCCCGGCGTGTTTCAGCTCCTTCAGGTGGAAGGCGAGGGTCGCCGAGGGCAGTCCGAGGTGCTCGCCGATCTTGCCGGCGGGCAGGCCGGTGGCGCCGGCCGCGACCAGCAGGCGGAAGATTTCCAGCCGGGTTTCCTGCGCGAGGGCCGCGAGCGCGGCGACGGCGTCTTGTGTCTCCATATCTCCATTCATATGGAAATATAATGCGTCGTCAAGGGCGTGACCCGTCCCGTTTTCCCGCGGCGGCACGCCGGTAGTATATTGGAACTTGACGGCGCAGATGCTGGACGCGATCCTCCATCATCATGGAAGACGCCTCCACCCCCTCCGTCGAACGCCGACTCGCCGACCGGATCCGCACCCTTCGTACGGACCGTGGGTTGTCGCTCGACGAGCTGGCGCGGCTTTCCGGCGTATCCCGGTCCATGATCTCCCTGATCGAACGCGCCGAGAGCAGCCCGACCGCCAATATCCTGGACAAGCTGTCCGCGGCCTTCGGCGTCACCCTCGCCGCCCTGTTCGCCGAATCCGCCAGCCCCGATGCCGCCCCGCTCGCACGTCCCGCCGACCAGGCGACCTGGCAGGACCCGGCCACCGGGTATCGGCGGCGGAATCTCTCCCCGGCCGGCTTTCCGTCGCCGATCGAGCTGGTGGAGGTCCACCTGCCGCCGGCCGCGCGCGTCGCCTACGACACCGGCCCGCGATCCGCGGTGATCGACCAGCAGGTCTGGCTGATCGCCGGCGCCCTCCACCTCACCGTCGGCACCGTCACCCACGCGCTTGGCCCAGGCGACTGCCTGGCCATGCGGCTCGACGCGCCGGTCGTGTTCCACAACCCGGGCGAGACGGAGGCCCACTACCTCGTCGCCCTGACCAATCGTCCCGTCGGAGCTTCCGCATGGCCGTGATCCGTTCCCTCTCCGGGGAGGAGGCGCGCGATGCCGTCCCCGGCCTTGCCGACCTGCTGATCGACTGCGTGCATGGCGCCGCGTCGGTCAGCTTCATGGCGCCGCTTTCAGAAGCGCGAGCGGCGGCCTTCTGGTCCACCGTCGCGGACGGCGTCGTGGCCGGGGATCGCGTGCTGCTGGTCGCCGAGGCGCCCGGCGGTGCGCTGCTGGGCACCGTGCAGCTCGTCCTGGCGCAGCCCGAGAACCAGCCGCATCGCGCGGACCTCGCCAAGATGCTGGTTGCCTCCGGCGCGCGTCGCCAGGGGATCGGGGAGGCGCTGATGCGCGCGGCGGAGGAGGCCGGCCGCGCCGCCGGCAAGACGCTGCTGGTGCTGGACACCGTCACCGGCTCCCCCGCCGCCCGCCTCTACACGCGGCTTGGCTGGCGGGAGGCCGGCACGATCCCGAACTACGCGCTGATGCCGGATGGTGCGCCCTGCGCGACCACGTATTTCTACAAGGCGCTCTGACCATGCACGGCGCACTGGCCACGTGGCCGCTCCGCACGCCGCTCTGACCGATGTCGCCCGATCTCGCCGCGATCGTCGTGCCGCTGGCGCTCGCGAGCGCCTTCCTGCATGCCGCCTGGAATGCCGGGGTCAAGGCGGCGCGCGATCCGCAGGGGGCGATGGCGGCGCAGGTCGTCGCCTCCGGCCTGCTGTCGCTGCCGCTCCTGCTCTTCGTGCCGCTGCCGGCCGCCGGCGCGCTGCCGTGGCTGGCCGGGTCGGCGGTGTTCAACCTGCTGACGATGCTCGCCATGCTGCGCGGCTATGCGAGCGGGGGCGGGTTCGGGTTCGTCTACCCGCTGGCCCGCGCGATCTCTCCGCTGCTGGTCCTGCTGCTGGCCGGAGAGCGGGTCGGGACGCTGGCGGTCGGCGGCATCGCCCTGGTCTCGGGCGGGGTCGCGCTGTTCGCGGGTGGGGAGGGACGCCACCGGCCCGCCGCCCTGGGCTGGGCGCTGCTCGCGGGGGCGCTGTCGGCCGGCTACGCGCTCTGCGACGCGCACGGCGCCCGCGCCTCGGGCTCCATCGCGGGGTATGGGCTGGCCGTCTCGATGGTCAACGCGGTGTCGCTGGGCAGCTTCCACCGGCTGCGCAACCGCGTGCGGCTGCTGGATGCGCTCAGGGCCCATCCGCGCATGGCGACGGCCGGGTCGAGCGCGGCCATCGGGTCCTACCTGTTGATCCTATGGGTCTGGAGCCATGCCCCGATCGCGATCGGGGCGGCGCTGCGCGACACCAGCGTGGTGTTCGCGGCCCTGCTGGCGATCGCCCTGGGCGAGCGGCTGACGGCGCTGCGGCTCGCGGCGATCCTGCTGGCGACGGCGGGGACGGTGGTGATCCGCTTCGCGTGAGGTAACTCGGCATATCCGAGGAGCAGCCGCCGGTATCCTGTCGGACCTGCACCGCGCCATCGCAACCGCCTTGACCCGCACCCCGCGCCGGTCGCACCAAGCGCGGCCGCCCGCCGGAGTGCCCGTCTCGGAATGCCCCAGTCCCCGCTCGCCACCCTCATCGTCGCCACCACGCTGGTGCGGCTCGCCTTCGCCTGGGCGATCGGCCTCGGCGTGGACGAGAGCTACATGGTCACGGCCGGGCGCGTCCTGAGCCTCGGCTATTTCGACCATCCGCCCGCCTCCTGGTGGCTGTCCTGGGGTGCTGCGCATCTCGCCGGCACCGAGGCCGCCCTCGTGGTGCGGCTGCCGTTCATCCTCCTGTTCGCGCTCTCCACCTGGCTGGTGGCGCGGATCGGCACGCGGATCGCCGATGCGCGTGCCGGGTTCTGGGCGGCGGTCGCGCTGAACCTCTCCCCGGTGTTCGGGGTGACGACCGGAAGCTGGGTGCTGCCGGACGGACCGCTGGATGCCGCGCTGCTGGGCGCGGTGCTCTGCCTGCTGCACGCCTTGCCCGCGCGCCGCGGCTGGGGCTGGTGGATCGGCGCCGGCCTCTGCGCGGGCCTCGCACTCGGGTCCAAATACTCGGCCGTGCTCACCATCGGAGGGGCGGGGCTGTACCTGCTGACGGCCCCCGGTCATCGGCGCTGGCTGTTGCGCCCGCAGCCCTACATGGCCCTGCTGCTGGCCGCCGCGGTGTTCAGCCCCGTGATCATCTGGAACGCCACCCATGGCTGGGCCTCCTTCGCGTTCCAGGGCGACCGCGCCCTCGGCCTGCGCTTCCGCCCGCTCGAGCCCTTCACCGTGCTGGGCGGGGAGGCGCTGTTCGTGCTGCCCTGGATCTGGGCGCCGCTGCTCTACGCCGCGTGGCGGGCGCTGCGCCGCGGGCCGCGCGTCGCCGACGGGGGCTGGCGGGGGTGGCTGCTCTGCTGCGTCGCCGCGCCGCCCATCCTGGGCTTCGCATTGATCGCGGCCTGGTCGGACAAGCGGATCCTCTATCACTGGGCTGCGCCCGGCTACCTGATGCTGTTCCCGCTGCTGGGGCAGGAGATCGCGGCCCGCATCGGCCAGGCCTGGGTCCGGCGCACGCTGATCGGCACCGCGGCCCTGCTGCTGGCGACGCTGGCCGTGATCGGCACGCAGGAGCGGCTGGACTGGCTGGGCCCGCGCCTCGCCCCGCTGCTGCGCAAGGACCCGACGCCCGAGGGGCTGGACTGGACCAGCCTCCGCCCCGAACTGGACGCGCGCGGGCTGCTGCCCCCCGGCACCGTGGTGGGCGTGCCCAACTGGCGGGACGCGGGCAAGATCGGCCGTGCGCTGGGGCCCGGCGTGCCGATCGTGGTGCTGGACCGCGATGCGCGGCAGTTCGGCATCGTGCGTCCGGCGTCGGGGTTCGTGGGCCACGATCTCCTGGTGCTGGTGGTCGACCACCCCGCCCAGGTCGCCGCAACCCTGGCCCCGCGCTTCGGGACGCTGGCGCCGGTGCCGCCCGCGCCGGTCATGCTGCGCGAACGCACGCTGCTGGAGATCTCGGTGTTCCAAGGCCAGGATTTCCGCGGGCTGCCGTGACGGGGGAAGGGAATCGTCCTCTCCGGCTGGAACGGGACTTGCTATGACGGCTGCGACGGTGTGCCCTGGCCGAGCACTCGGTCCGTCGGCCGGGCACGAGACGAGCAGGAGTCTGCCGAATGGCCACGCTTTCCGATCGCGTGCTGAGCACGAGCGAACTCAAGGCGCTGCAGACCCGCTCGAACCTGCGGGGCGGGACGCGGCTCGCCTTCCATGTCGCGCTGCTGGCCGCCACCGGCTGGTGGGTCGCCGTCGCGCAGGGATGGTGGCTGTTGCCGGCGATGTTCGCCCTCGGCGTGGTGCAGGCCGCGCTGTTCGCGCCGGCGCACGAGACGATGCACCAGACCGCCTTCGCCTCGCGCCGCGCCAATGCGGTCGTCGGCTGGCTTGCCGCCTGCCCCTCGCTGCTGAACTGGCATTTCTACACGGCGTATCACCTGGCCCATCATCGCCACACCCAGATCCCGGGCCGTGATCCCGAACTGATGGCCCCCGACCCGTCCTCTCTCGGCATGTATGCGTGGCGCATCCTGGGCGTGCCGTTCTGGTCGCTGCGTCTCGCGGTGATCCGGGATGCGGGGCGGGGCGATCTCTCCGCCTACCCCTACATTCCTGCCACCGCCGCGCCGCTCATCATCCGCAGCGTCCGGGGCATGAGCCTCCTCATGGGCGGGGGCGCCATCCTGTCGGGGGTGCTGTTCGGCTGGACCACGCCCTTCATGTTCTGGATCGTGCCGCAGATCCTCGGCCAGATGCCGCTGCGCGCCTACCTGCTGGCCGAGCACACGGGCTGCACGCAGGATCGCAACGGGCTCACGAACACCCGCACCACCCTGACCAATGCGGCGGTCCGGCTGCTGATGTGGGACATGCCGTTCCACACCGAGCACCATCTCTACCCGTCGATCCCGTTCCACCGGCTGGGGGATGCGCACGTGCTGATCAGGACGAAGCTTGGTGCAGTGCAGCACGGCTATTTGCGCTGGCATGCCGGTTTCATTCGTCAACTTGCGGCTGCGAAGAACACGCAATGAACCGCATGGAGTGTCACACGAGGTTCATCACTGCGTGACACGCGCGAGGGTCGCGTGCAAAAAACCGCTCCGGTGCGCACTGTCTGCCCAGACCCCACAGAGTCTCGGGCGGAACCATGTCCATCCACGCACCCGGTTTCCATGCCGACAGCCGCGCGCTGGATGAGGTCGAGCGTCTGCGCGCCCTGGTGATGAACCTGCACGGGATGCTGCGCGGCACGCAGGCGGCGCATCTCGCGGCGAAGCCGATCGAGGCGATCCACCGCTCGCTCGACCGGCTGACCGAGGACATCACCCGGCGTGCGCCGCTGCCGGATGTCGGGCTCTCGCGCCGTCCATAGCGTCTCCACCCTGCGGTGAGCCAGCCGCCAGCCGCGAGACGGCTCACCCTCCCGCTGCAGGTCCGGCGGGCTACTCGGCGCGCTTCGGGTCCACGCAGGCCATCTCGATCTTCTGGGTCGCGAGCTGGCGGAAGGCCGTCCAGGTGCAGGCTCCGGTCGCGTCCGGCTTGCAGCCGGGCGGCGCCAGCACCGCGGCGGCCGGCGGCTGGGCCGCGGTGAGCGGCGTATCGTCGTGCAGTTGCTGGATGGTCTGCGCGTAGTAGACGAGCCGGATCAGCGGCGTCCGCCCGTGCTGCCACACCTCGAACGCCACCGCGCCTCCGGGGGGAACCTGGAACGGCGCGTAGCTCTCGAGCTGCCAGGACAGGTCCAGCATCCCGGCCACGTTCAGGATCAGGTCGTCATGGCTGGCGAAGAAGGTGAACGGGGCGCCCCGACCCTCGACCGCGGCCTGCAGCGCGCGGAGCACCGGATACAGCACCGGCGAGCCCTTCTTCCGCGCGGTGTATTCCGGCATGTAGCTCATGCGGTCGCTCGTCGCATGCACGGCGTTCACGTAGCCGATCGCCTCCGCCAGCGGCTTGCCGGTGACGTCCGGCAGGCGGCCCCACGCGACCTCGCCCGCCGCCAGTCCGCCGCCATACTGCATCAGGAACTGTTCGGCCGGCTGGGACGCGATGCCGATCGGGCCTCGGTTGGCGGCCGAGATCGGGATCGTGGCCAATGAACACTCCGCCGGTGCCCCGGCCGCCTTGCACGCCGCCGGTTTGAACCGCCCGAGGACCGAATCGAGCTCCGCCAGCGGCTCTTTCAGCGGCCCCTGCGCGAGGTCGACCCAGGAGCCGCCGGCCAGCGCCTGCGCCGCCTTGGCCGCCCGCGCCTCCTCGAAGCCGCAGGCCGGTCCTTCGTACAGCCTGGGCGTGATCTCCAGCCGGGACGGATTGCACCCTGGAAACATCCCGTCCGAGATCGCGCCGGCGGTCATCGTGGTGCGCTCCACGGCATCGGAGCGGAACGCGGTGGTGCCGGGGGCCGGGCAGCCCTGGGCCGGGAGCAGGCCCGCTTCGGCGTAGTGCGCGCGGTAGAACCGGCCCATCGTGACCACGCGATCGTAGCCAGACGCGGTCAGGTGGCCGGCGGACACGTCCAGATCCGGCCAGGGATCGTGCGCCACCGCGTCGAGGCAGCGGGTATCGTCCGGCCCGCTGCACCGGGTGGCCACGGTCGGCCCGCGCATGCCGTGCCGGCTCAGCAGCACGACGGCCTTCAGCGTCGCATCTTGCGGTGGCGATGGCAGGGCGGCCAACGCGGGCAGGCTGACCAGGCTCGCCACCGCGAACGCTGCGACCCGTTGTGGGCGCAGTGCCGACATTGCGGACAGGAGTCTGCCTCCGGAGGCGAGGGCGATCAGCCAGCCGGTGACCCTCGGCAGGGCCATGCGAACCGCGATCCGCCTGGCGCCTCGTCCGCTGGAGCGGATCTGCGGCGCGCGACGGTCGGCATGGCTCGGCAGGGGGACGGTCAGAGTGGTCACGTCGGGCCTCCTGCCCAGGTTCTCGTGGCGGAACGACGCAGCGTTCCTGTCCGATGTTCAGGACGCAAGACCCGTTCCGGTGTTCACCCGGGAGGCGTTTTCCCGGTGGCCGCCAGCCGACCGCGTCTTCCGGCCCTGCAGGGTCACCGCGGTGTGCTCATGAAAGGCATCGGCCCGGTCCTAGCTGCCGCGCGGCGCCTCGTCATCGGCGCACGTGGCCATGACCTCCGTGATCTCCTGGTCAGACAGCTTCCCGATCTCGGCGATGAACACCATCCGCGTCCGCGTCGTGCCCGGCGCGGGGGCGCCGCGGGGTGCGAGCGTCGCCCGCTGCCCGGCCAACTGGAAGACCATCTCCTCGCCGGGCCGCCCGGACGCCTCGAACAACCCCTTGGCCCGCGCGAGCTTCGGGGCCAGCCGGCCGATCGCCGCCTGCAGGCGCGGCAGCGACAGCGGCCGGTCGGAGGACCAGGTGAACGTCTCGAACCGCTCCGTTGCCGGCCGCCTCGGCGCGGTCTGGCGTCGCGGCGGCACGTGATCCGGGTCCGCCGGGAACAGCAGCGCCGCCGGCACCGCGCCGTGCGGCGCATCGACCGCGACCGCACCCGGGCGGATCGCCCGCGCGGCCGCGTGGACCTCGGCGAGCGCGGCGTCGTCGACCAGGTCGCACTTGCTGAACGCGACCACGTCGGCGGCGCGCAGCTGGGAGCGGAGCAGCGGATCCTGCAGCGTCGCGACCGGCGCCGTGGCGTCCACCACGCACAGCACCGTTTCCAGCGGCGCTTCCCGCCAGATCACCGGGTCCATCAGGTTGCGGACGATATCGGCCGGAGCGGCGACGCCGCTGGTCTCGATCACGATGACCTCCGGCCGCGGATCGCGCCGCAGCAGCGCCGCCAGGGTGCGCAGCAGGTCGCCCTCCAGGGAGCAGCAGATGCAGCCGTTGGCGAGGCTGACCACCCCGTCGCTGGCACCGGCGATGAGGTCGGCATCGATGTTGATCGCGCCGAAATCGTTGACCACCGCGGCGATCCGGCGTCCCTCGGCATGCGCCAGCAGGTGGTTGACGACGGTGGTCTTGCCCGCCCCCAGGAAGCCGGCCACCAGCAGGATCGGAACCGGCACGCCGGGTCAGGCGGCGTCGGCGACCGGACGGCGCACCGGCTGGCCGGGGCGCGCGGCGAGGTCCAGCTGGCCGTCGGCGATCACCGGCTGGCCGTTGACCAGCAGGTGCCGCACACCCTCGGACGGGCGGTTCATCGCCGTGAACTCGGCGCGGTCGGTCAGCGTATCGAGGTCGAACACCACAACGTCGGCGTCCGCATCCGGCGACAGGCGCCCCTTGGCGCGCATCGCGGGGGTGCTGGCGGACAGGATCTCGGCCGGGATCAGCGCGCATTTGCGCACGCCCTCCAGCAGTGAGACCGCCTGGCGCTCGCGCACCCAGCCGCGGATGAAGCGGGTGAAGCAACCGGCCGAACGCGGGTGGGACGTCGCATCCTCCGGCAGCGGCCAGGCGTCGCCCGTGTAGGTGCTGCCGTCCGCCAATGTCCACGGCATCGCGTCCGAGGCGATCGCGCCGCCGGGATAGAGCACCGACAGGTCCAGCAGGTCGCGGTGATGCGCGTTGTTCTCGGTATCCAGCACATGCCACAGCACCAGGGTGGACGGCTCCTCCGCCTGCGCGGCCAGCAGCTCCGCCCGATCGCGGAAGCGGCGTCCATCGGCAACGCGCTGCACGCTGTCGTAGCCGGTGCCGTGGCGGGCCTCGAAATTCGGCTCGCTGAAGAAGGCGGCGGCCAGCACGGTGGAGCCGGTGCCGTAGGGATAGGCCTCCAGCGTGACCGGCAGGCCTTGCTCCTGCGCCTTCTCGACCAGCTTCACGCAGCGGGCGACGTCCGTCTTGCTGGAGCTGTTGAAGTGGCAGATGTGCATGTGGCAGCCGGTCGCGCCGGCATAGCCGATCAGGCGGATATAGGCCTCGGCCGCGCTTTCCGGGTCGATCGCCGACATGTAGGCGACATGGGTGAAGGTCGGCACGTTGTGGGCGGCCGCGAGCTGGCACACCGCGGTCAGCTCCTGTACCCCGGCGCCGGGGGCGTAGGCGTTGAGGATGCCGATGCCGATCCCGCCCTCGTTCAGGCCAGCGGCGAGGCGGTCGAGGATGCCGCCCACCTCGGACTCGGTGGCGACGTTCTCCACCCACCGGGTGTCTCGCATGGCGCGCCCGAAGGCCTCCAGCGAGGATTCCTCGTTGGACCCGGTCATCGCGCCGATCCGGGCAAAGGCCCAGTTGGTGGAGGCGCCGTAGTTGAGCACGCGTCCCTGCCGCGCCTGGCGGCGATACCAGGACGCGACGGGCATCACGCCGGCTTCCAGGTCGAGCGAGGTGGTGACGCCGTCGAACGCCTGCATGCGGTCCGCCGGGATGGACTGGCCGTGCGCGTGCAGGTCGATGAAGCCGGGGGCGACCACCAGGCCGGTCGCGTCGATGACGCAGTCCGCGCCGCCGAGGCCGGTGCCAACGGCGGCGATCTTGCCGTCCATGATGGCGACGTCGCCCACCGCGTCCATGCCGCTGGCCGGATCCACCACTCGCCCGCCGCTGATCACCAAGCCGCCCATGTCATCCCCTTCGCGTGCAGGATCCGCCAGGTTCTCCGGCCATCCTGCCGGTCAATAGAGGCAGATTCGCCTGGGCCCGCAACCGGGCGGGCCTGTGGGCACCTGCGGCCTCGGCGAGCGGGTGCGGGTCGCCGCGCGGGGCAATCGGCCCCGGCCCTCAGCGGACCGGACGCTGGAACCAGGTGGAGCTGATCCATGCGCCATTCTTGCGCGCGTACTCACGGAACGTGCCCACCTCCGTGAAGCCCATCCGCCGGTGCAGCGCGAGCGAGCCGGGATTGGGCAGCGCCACGGCGGCCACCGCCACGTGGACGTCCTGCTGCGCGAGAAGCTCAAACAGCGCGGTGTAGAGCCGCAGGCCGGTGCCGCGGCCGCGATGGTCCGGATGCAGGTAGATGCTGGTCTCGACGGTCGTCTCGAACGCCGGGGTCGGCCGATATGGGCTGCTGTAGGTGCAGCCCAGCACCTGGCCCTGCAGGGTCGCGACCAGCAACCGATGGCGGCCCGCGCCATAGCGCTCGAACCAGCGTCGCCGCGAGTCGACGGTGTAGGGCACCGTCTCAAACGTGACGTGGCCGTGCCGCACGTAATGATTGAAGATGTCGACCAGCCCCGGAAGGTCCTCCGGGCTGGCCGGCCGGATCAGCGCGTCCGTCATGCGGATCGGTTTCCCTGCCTGAGCAGCTGCATGCTAGCGATAGCGGTGCATAGGCACCTCGCCAGGAATCCGTCTCGAGGTATTCAGAAATGTATCGGCCGACCTTCGATTGGGACGATGCGCGCGTGTTCCTGGCCGTCGTCCGCGCCGGCTCGCTCCGTGCCGCCGCCCGCGCGCTCGGGCTCAGCCAGCCGACCGTCGGCCGGCGCATTGCGCGGTTCGAGGCGGACGCCGGGGGAGGACCGCTGTTCGACCGGCTGCCCGAAGGCCTGCGTCCGACCGCGGCGGGACGGGCGCTGCTGCCCTTGGCCGAACAGGTCGAAGCAGCGGCGGCGGCGCTGCAGGGGCAGCGCGCGGCCGCTCCCTCATCGACCCTGCGGGTGTCGGTCGGCGAATGGGCCGGCGCGTTCCTGGCAGGCTGCCTCGGACCGGGCGAGGGACCGGCGCCCCCGGACGGGCTTGCGTTCGAATTCGTCACCTCGGACCGGACGGTCAATCTCGGGCGGCGGGAGGCCGACCTCGCGGTGCGCCATGGCCGGCCGGAAACCGGCGGCGTGTATGTCTCGCGTCTCGGCACGATCGCCTGTGCGGCGTACCGCGCGCGCGGCGGCGCGGCTGGTGACTGGATCAGCTACACCGAGGAGCAGGCGCATTACGCGCAATCGCGGTGGATCGCGGCGCAGGTGGAGGCCGAGGGCGGCCGGATCGCCATGCGCGCCTCCGGCATGGAGCTGCAGGCGATCGCCGCCCGCGCAGGCGCCGGGCGCGTCATCCTGCCGTGCTGTGTCGGGGATCGCGATCCGGCGCTGGTCCGCGTGGGCGCGCGCATTCCGGCTCTGGATGCGCCGCATTGGCTGATCGTGCATCGCGATTTGCGGCGGGTGCCGGTGGTCCGCGCCGCGATGGAGTGGATCCGCCAGGTCTTCTCCGCGCACCGCGCCGTGCTGGAGGGGCGGGATGGCGCGTGAGTGCGGCGGGCCGGCGCGTGCCGACCCGCCGCGGACAGGTCGTCAGGCCTCGATCACCCGCTGGGTCTGCACGCCCAGCCCGTCGACCGACAGGCGCATCACGTCGCCCGCCTTCAGGAACACGGGCTCCGGCTTGATGCCGGACCCGACGCCCGGCGGCGTGCCGGTCGCGATCACGTCGCCGGGCTGCAGCGTGATGAAGTGGCTGACATAGCTGACGATCTTGGCGACGCCGAAAATCATGGTCTTCGTGCTGCCGTTCTGCATCTTCTTGCCGTTGACCTCGGTCCACAGCGTCAGCGCCTGCGGGTCCGGCACCTCGTCGCGGGTCACCATCCAGGGGCCGGTCGGGCCGAACGTGTCGCAGCCCTTGCCCTTGTCCCAGGTGCCGCCGCGCTCGAGCTGGTACTCGCGCTCGCTCACGTCGTTGCAGACGCAGTAGCCGGCGACATAGTCCTGCCAGGTGTTCTCGGACACGTAGCGGGCGGTCTTGCCGATGACGATGCCGAGTTCGACCTCCCAGTCGAGCTTCTTGGACCCGCGCGGCAGCTTCACGTCGTCGTTCGGACCGCTGAAGGCGGACAGCGACTTCAGGAAGATGATCGGCTCCTTCGGCACCGGCATGCCGGCCTCGGCCGCGTGGTCGGCATAGTTCAGGCCGATGCAGACATAGTTCAGCGGCCGGGCGACGCAGGACCCGATGCGCGGGTTGCCCTCGACCTTGGGGAGCGTGGTCGGGTCGATGCCACGCAGCATGGCGATCGCGGCGTCGGACAATGCGAACCCGTCGATGTCGCGCACGAGGCCCGACAGGCAGCGGATGGTCCCGTCGGCGTCGAGCATGGCCGGCTTCTCGGCGCCCACAGGGCCGTAGCGGAGCAGTTTCATCTGGATGATCCCCCCAAGGAAGTCAGGTCAGAGCGTGAGCCCGCCATCGATCACGACGGCCTGGCCGGTGACGAATTGCGCCGAGTCGGAGGCGAGGTAGACCGCGAGGTCGGCGATCTCTTCGGGCGTGCCAAGCCGGCCCATGGGCTGGCGGGCGACGAAGGCGGCGCGGGCGGCGTCCTCGGACCCGGCGGCGGCGGCGTTCGCCGCGATCCGCTCGTCCAGGCTGGGCGTGTGCACCGTGCCCGGGCAGATCGCGTTGCAGCGGATGCCGCGCGTGACGAAATCGGTCGCGACGGAGCGGGTCATGCCGATCACGGCGGCCTTGCTCGCGCTGTAGACGAAGCGGTTCGGCACGCCCTTCAGGCTGGAGGCGACGGAGGCCACGTTCAGGATCACGCCGCCGCCCTTGGCGAGCATCGCGGGCAGGAAGGCGCGCATCATCCGCATCATCGCCTTGCCGTTCAGGTCGAAGGCGAAATCCCACTCGGCGTCGGTCGCCTCGAGCAGGGAGCCCTGGTGTACCACGCCGGCGCAGTTGAACAGGATGTCGGTCGGGCCCGCGTCCGCCGCGGCGGATGCGATGGCGGCCGGGTCGAGCACGTCGAGCCGCGCGGTGCGGATGCCGTCGCCGGCGAGGCCGGCCAGCTTGGCCGCGTCGAGGTCGGTCGCGATCACCCGTGCGCCTTCCCGCGCGAAGGCCAGCGCCGTGGCGCGGCCGATTCCCTGACCTGCGGCGGTGACGAAAGCGGACTTACCAGCCAGACGTCCGGCCATGACGCATCCTTCGATGGGATCGGAACCAGGACGCCTCGATACGAGGTTTCGCGCGCAGCGGAAAGGCCGGGCGCCCGCCGCCGACCTCTGCGCTGGCCCCGACGCGTCGCGTTCGCGATATGATTGCGGCGTCTTCGCCGGTTCGGAACGCCGGGGGCGCAGGAGGTGGCATGGATCTGCGGAATGCGCGTGGACGCGGGGCTCGCCGCCTTCCCAGGCCGCGCCCGCGGCCCTGGGTGCTGCTGATGGCGCTGTTCGGCGGCGTGCTGGCTGCCTATGCCGCCACGTGCCTGCTCGTCCTGCGCGAGGACCCGGTGCAGGAGGCGACCTACAAGGCGGGCCCCACCGCCGTGCAGCCCGCCGTGTTCGTCTATGCCGAGGTCATGGCCGTCGATCCGGTCCGCTCGGCCATCGAGCTGCGCGTCGATTTCGGGGCGGGCGGCGGGCGGACCGGCCTGCATTTCCCGGTCGCCCCGGCGCGCGACATGATGGTCGAGATCGTCGACGGCGAGAGCGAGCAGGACATCGCCTTGCGCGCCGGCCAACCCAACCCGACGGAGACGCTGTTCCTGGGCCTGGGGGCGGGGCGCCTGCAAGCCTATCCTTTCGATCGCTACGAGGGCGAGATCGCGCTCAACGTGCATGACGGGCTGCGCCCCGACGGGCCCGTGCTGCCGTTCCGGGTGCTGGTGGCCGACAGCCTGGCGGCCTGGGAAGTGCACACGCGGGAAGTTCCCGTGGCGGACGGAGAGCCCGGGATCGCGCTGCGCTTCGAGGTGCGGCGTCCGCCGCTGCAGCGCCTGCTGGCGGTGACGCTCTATGCCGCGATCGGGGTGATGGCGCTGATCGCGGCCGCGGTCTCGACGCTGCTGACGCTGGGGGTGCGGCGGGCGGACACGACCTTCGCGTCGGTGCTGGCGGCGATGGTCTTCACCATCCCGGCGATCCGCAACACCATGCCGGGCGCGCCGCCCTTCGGCGTCGCCGCGGACATGCTGGTGTTCCTGTGGGCCGAGATCCTGGTTGTCCTGTCACTCGGGCTCGTGGTGCTGACCTGGGCGCGGCGAGGGGACGGGAAGTAGGGCCCTCCGTGTCATCGCCGCCGAAGGGCGGCCATTCACGACTTTCCTCGCCGCTCGAAGTCGTGGTTGGCCGGCACAAGGCCGGCCATGACACGGGGCGGTGGCGGTCATGACACGACCCGGTCTCCAGCCATGACCCCGGACCCCGCTACCCCACCAGCCGCTTCACCCAGTCCGCGACCGCATCGCCGCTGCCCATGTCGGGCTGCACCAGGCCGTCGATCATGAAGGTCGGCGAGACGTGGATGCCGTTCTGGCGCGCGTATTTGCAGTGCCACTTGATCTCCCGGTCCAGCGTCGGGATCGCGAACGCCGCGGCGAGCGAGAGGCCGCTATAGGCCTCGAGGCGGCGGATGATGTCGTTCGGCGTCGCATCCATGTTGGGGCCCCCGGCGTGGCGCGTGAACTCGAACTCCTCCCGATGCGCGGCGATCGCCGCCAGCACGGCGCGGGCCGACTCCTTGCCGCCCGGCAGGGTGGAGGCCGCGATGACGCAGCGCGTCACCACGCCGGAATACATGTGCCAGGGCTGTGACTGCAGCCGCAGCTTGATGGTGACGCGGTCGGGGCCGGCCGCCTCCAGCGTCTCGTCGAGCTTGCCGAAGGCGCGGACCGAAAACGGGCAGGTCGGCTCCAGGAACATCTCGAACACGCGCGGCCCGTGGCCCCAAGCCAGGGGATCGGCGGTCCAGTCCGGGGTCTGGCTCATGCGGTAGGTCCTTCGCTGCAGGCGCCGAGGCTGCGCGCGACCGGCGCCGCGGTCCAGGGCTGGTCAGCGGCGGTACGGGGCTTCAGTCTGACGCGACACGATGGAGTGCGACGGGACCGATGTGGTGCGGCTGCTTCCACTGCCTGCATGTGTTCGAGGCCGGCGAGGTGATCGATTGGACGGATGACGGCGACACGCCGCTCTGTCCCGAATGCGGCGTGGCCGCCGTGCTGGAGGGGGTGACGGACCTGCAGGAGCTGTGGCGGCTGCGGGCGCAGCGTTTCGGCGGCCAGCAGCCGGGGTGAGGCGCATGCACCCGGTGTGATGTCCGCTCGCCGGGCGCAGGCGGAGAGGCCGGCGCATGCCGGCCGGACGGGAAGGGGTGCGTCGTCGGCGCGCGGGCCGGCCCCGAACGCCTCAGCGCATGAACCGTGTGCCGGGGGGCGGCGGTTCCTCGGGCGGGCCGGCGAAGCATTGGGCGATCCGCATCCAGGCCGCCGCTGGTTCGCCGATGACGCGCAGCGACGTGTCGGCCACGTTGCGGACCTGCGTGACCACCTGGCAGAACTCGAGCGCGCTGCCGGAGACGCAATTCGCCGAATCGTCGGCGTTCCAGTCCCACACTGCGCCCGAGGGCGCGGTCAGCCGCACATGCGGCGCCGGACCGGGCACCGCCTGGCCGCGATTGGCGAAGGTCCAGCCATAGGTCCGCACGCCGATCTCGGCGATGTTGCGCAGCCGGTCGGTCGGCGCGCGCGACACGCCCATCAGGTCGTAGATCGCCTGGCCATGCGCCCAGGTCTCCATCTGCCGCGCGGTGGTGAACATGCGCACGCCCATGGCGGGGCCGGCCCACTCCAGCCGCCGGTCGGCCGGCAACGCGCCCAGCGTGTCGGCGAGCGCGACCGCCGTTTCGTGCCACTGCGCCAGCAGCCGCCGACCCGTCAGATCGCCGAACCGGTGACGGGTTTCCTCCAGGCGGCTCATTCCGGCGGCGCGCAGGGCCGCGATCTCCGCGCGCATGCGGGCGAACGCATCCGGTCCCGCGATGGACGCGCCCGCCAGCAGGTCGCCGGCGTGCAGGTGCTGCACGACGTCGTTCACGGTCCACGCCTTGAACTGTGTCGCGCGCGGCCAGTCGGACGGGTCCAGCGTGACCAGCAGCGCCTGCAGCGCATCCGCCTCGGCGCGGAAGTCGATCGCCTGGGGGAGCATCACCGTGGTCAGTGGTTGTTGCGTGCCTCGCCGCGCGTCTCGATGACGTTCAGGTACAGCGTCGCGGGCTCCAAGCATGCGCCATGGCCCAGCTGGCCCACCATGGAACGGTAGATCTCCTCCCACGGCGTCTGGTTCACGAGCTTGGGCGGCGTCCAGGCGGCGCGGCGCTTCTCGAGCTCACCTTCCGGCAGCAGCACGTCGACCTTCTTCGTGTTCAGGTCAATGCGGATGCGATCGCCGGTCTGCAGCAGCGCGAGCCCGCCGCCGACCACCGCCTCGGGCGAGACGTTCAGGATGGAGGGGCTGCCCGACGTGCCGGACTGGCGCCCGTCGCCCATCGTCGGCAGCGTCATGACGCCCTGCTTCATCAGCGAAGCCGGGGGCTGCATGTTCACCACCTCGGCGCTGCCCGGATAGCCGACCGGGCCGCAGTTGCGGATGATGAGCACCGACTGTTCCTCGACGCCGAGATCGGGGTCCTCGATGCGGTGGTGGTAGTCCTCCGGCCCTTCAAACACGATCGCCTTGCCCTCGAACACGTTGGGGCGGGACGGGTCGGACAGGAAGCGCTTGCGGAAGTCCTGGTCGATCACGCTGATCTTCATCACCGCGCTGTCGAACAGGTTGCCGGACATGACGACGTAGCCGGCCGCTTCCTTCAGCGGGTTGCCGTAGCTGCGGATCACCTCGCGGTCGCCGTCGGGTACCTCGGCCAGGTCCTCTGCCAGCGTCTTGCCGGTGACGGTGCGCACGTCCGTATGCAGCTTGCCCGCGGCCAGCAGCTCCTTCATCACCGCGGGCACACCGCCGGCGCGATGGAACATCTCGCCCAGGAAGCGGCCCGCGGGCTGCAGGTCGACCAGCAGCGGGATCTCGGGGCCGAGGCGCTGCCAATCCTCCAGCGTGTGGTCGATGCCCATGTGCCGGGCGATCGCCACCATGTGGATCGGGCAGTTGGAGGAGGCCCCGAGCGCGGCGGCGGCGACGACGGCGTTCTCGAAGGCCTGCTTGGTCATGATGTCGGAGGGGCGCAGGTTCTCATGCACCATGCCGACGATGCGGCGGCCGGTCTCGTAGGCCATCCAGCCGCGCTCGCGATAGGGGGCGGGGATGGCGGCGCAGCCGGGCAGGGACATGCCCAGCGCCTCGGCCAGCGAGTTCATCGACGTCGCGGTGCCCATGGTGTTGCAGTGCCCGACCGAGGGGGCCGAGGACGACACCATCTGCATGAACTCGTCGTAGCCGATCTTGCCTTCGGCGAAGAGCTTGCGGCCCTCCCACACGATGGTGCCGGAGCCGGACAGGCGGCCCTGCCACCAGCCGTCCAGCATGGGGCCGCCGGACAGCACGATGGACGGGATGTTCACCGTGGCCGCGCCCATCAGGCAGGCGGGCGTGGTCTTGTCGCAGCCGGTCGTCAGCACGACGCCGTCGATCGGGTAGCCGTGCAGCACCTCGACCAGGGAGAGATAGGCGAGGTTGCGGTCGAGCGCCGCGGTCGGGCGCTTGCCCGTCTCCTGGATCGGATGGATCGGAAATTCGAGCGGCACGCCGCCGGCGGCGATGATGCCGTCGCGCACGCGCTTGGCGAGCTCGACGTGGTGGCGGTTGCAGGGGGAGAGGTCGGAGCCGGTCTGGGCGATGCCGATGATCGGCTTGCCGCCGCGCAGCTCCTCCGGCGTGATGCCGTAGTTCATGTAGCGCTCGAGATAGAGCGCGGTCATGGCGGGATCGGCGGGATCGTCGAACCAGCGGCGGGAGCGCAGGCGCTTGTCTCCGCCCTTGTCGTGTGCGGCCATGGTCCGGTTCCTCCCTGCTGCGTCGAGCGGGAGTGTTCGCGCTAACCCGGGGCGGGTGTCAACGGCGGCCGAACGGCGTTCCGCGCATCGGCGCTCCGCGAGGCGGCTTGGGGGACGCAACCGGCGTGGGCCGCGTCCCCCTGGCATCGGAAACGCCTCAGCGGCGCCACCAGCCCCGCTTCTTCTCGACCGGCGGCGCCTCCGGTCCACCGACCACGATCGGCTTCACCAGCGGTTCGGCCGCATCGTTCGCAGCGGCCGGTTCCGCGGAAGCCGGTTCCGTGGCGGCCGGCTCCATCGCGGCCGGTTCCGGTGCGACCGGTTCCGCCGTCGCCGGACTTGCTGCCGCCGGTTCCGCCCCCGCGGGGTGACCCGCCTGCGGGTCGGTCGCCTCCGCTCCAACCGAGTGCGCGGCGTCGCTTGCGTGCGGCGTCGCTTCGTCCGGGACCGTCTCGGCGGGGGACACGGACCCGGGCTCCCCGACCGGCGGCGTCGCCGCGGGGGCGATCGCATCACCCGGCGCGATGTCGGCCGAGGCGCGGGACGGTTCGCCCGCATCGGCGGCGGGAACCGCTGCCTCCCCGGCGGCGACGGCGTCACCGACGGACGCGGGCGGCATCTCCGGTTCGGCGACCGATCCGGCGGATCCGGAGGGTGCGCCTTCGACGGGGGTCTGGGCACCGGCCAGGCTCTCCGCCTCGCGCGGCGGCGCGGCGGCCTCCGGCATCGGTTCGGTCGCGCCGGGGTTGACGATGTCCGCCGCGTGCGCGTCGCGATCGGCCTGCGCACCGGGCTCGTCCCTGGCCGGGGCGCCACCAGCGGCAGCCTCGCGCTCGAACCCGGTGGGTTCCGGGGCGGGGGCTTCGACGACAGGGATCACGGTGCGGGCGGGCCGCCGCGCGGCCTGCTGCTCCGCCTGTTCCAGCACGTCGAAGATGTCGAAGGCCTGGCCGCCGAACGGGTTGGCCGGGGTCGGGCCGGCATAGGCCGGCGCGATGTCGGGCTGTTCGGCGCCGAGTTCGGCAACCGCGGGCAGCCCGGCCTCGTCCGCGTCGCGCCGCCGGCGCCGGCCGCCCCGGCGTCCACGCCGCCGGTTGCGTGCCTCGTCGTCGGCCGCGCCGCCATCGGCGTGTTCGGGGACGCCCTCGACATGCGTCTCGGACACCGTCGCGTCGCTCACTGCGGCCTCGGCTGCCCCGGCATGCGGGCTGGCGTCGTGGCCGCGCGGCGTCTCGTCGCGTGCCTCGCCGCTCGCCCAAGCGGTATCGCCTTCGGTCTCCGGCCGCATCTCGCCGGCTGCCGCGGCGTCGGCGAGCGGTGCATCCGCGCGTTCCTCCGCGGCGATGGCCGACTCGTCCGCCCCGTCACCCTGGGCATCGTCCGCCGCACCGGTCTCATCGCGGCGGCCGCCCCGGCGCCGCCGGCGGCGACGCTTGCGGCGGCGCTCGCTCTCTTCCGCGGTCTCCTCGCGGCCGGGTTCGCCCTCGGCGCGGGCCTCGTCGCGGTCGCCCTCCTCGTCCTCGGTCTCGTCCTCATCCGACTCGGCCTCCGCGACCGCGGCGGCGGGCGGCGGCAGGGCGGGTTGCGGCGCGTCGGGGGTGATCACCGGCAGCAATTCGCCCGCAATCTGCGGCTTCACCCGGTCGATCCGGAATTGCGAGGCAAGCTGGGATTCATCGGCGGCGATGATGACGCGCATCGCGTAGCGCGCCTCGATCTCGCGCAGCCGCTCCCGCTTGTGGTTGAGCAGGTACAGCGCGATCGGCGTCGCGACGTGCACCACGATCTCGGCGGCGCGGCGCTTGCCGCCTTCGTCCTCGACCCCGCGCAGGACGTGGATCGCCGCGCTCTCGGTCGACCGGACATGGCCTGTCCCGCCGCAATGCACGCAGGGGATGAAGCTCGTCTCGGCGAGCGAGGGCCGCAGCCGCTGCCGGCTCATCTCCAGCAGGCCGAAATGGCTGATATGGCCGATCTGGATGCGCGCGCGGTCGTTCTTCAGCGCCTCCTTCAGGCGGCGCTCGACCATCGCGTTGTGCTTCTTCGACTCCATGTCGATGAAGTCGATGACGATCAGCCCGGCGAGGTCACGCAGCCGGAGCTGCCGCGCCGCTTCCTCGGCCGCTTCGAGGTTGGTGCGCAGCGCCGTCTCCTCGACGTTCCGCTCCCGGGTGGAGCGGCCGGAGTTGACGTCGATCGCGACCAGCGCCTCGGTCTGGTTGATCACGAGGTAGCCGCCGGAGCGGAGCTGCACGGTCGGCTGCAGCATGCCGTCGAGCTGCGATTCCACCTGGTAGCGGGCGAACAGCGGCTGCCCGCCGTCGCGCCAGAACTGCACCTTCTTGGCGTGGGAGGGCATCAGCATGCGCATGAAGTCATGCGCGGCGCGCCAGCCATCCTCCCCGTCGACCTGGATCTCGTCGATGTCGCGGGAATAGACATCGCGGATCGCCCGCTTGATCAGGCTGGCCTCTTCGTAGATCAGCGCCGGGGCGACCGATTTCAGCGTGTGCTCGCGGATGTCGTCCCACAGCCGCAGCAGGTATTCGCAGTCGCGCTTGATCTCGGGCTTGGGCCGGTTGGCCCCGGCCGTGCGCACGATCAGCCCCATGCCGCGCGGGATCTCGAGTTCGGTCATCACCTCCTTGAGCCGCCGGCGGTCGGTGGCCGAGGTGATCTTGCGGGAAATCCCGCCGCCGCGCGGGGAGTTCGGCATCAGCACGGAGAACCGGCCGGCGAGCGAGAGATAGGTGGTCAGCGCCGCGCCCTTGGTGCCGCGCTCTTCCTTGACGACCTGCACCAGCATGATCTGCCGGCGGCGGATCACTTCCTGGATCTTGTAGTTGCGCAGGAAGCGGGGCGGGATGCGGCGCTCGCCCCGGTCCTCGCCGCCATCGGTGTCGCCGCCCATGGTCTCGGGGGGAGGGGCGTCGTGCGCCGGGTCCGCGCCGTCCTGTTCGTCGTGCCGCGCGCGGCGCGCGGACCGGCCGTTCGGCTGGTCGGTGTCCTCGGCGGACTCCTCGTCGCCGTCCTCGTCGGAGTCGGACCGGTCGGCATCGTCGGCGGTGGCCGGCGGTTCCCCGGCCACGGGCACCGGGTCGGCCATGATCGGCGGCATGTCCGCATCCGGCCCGTGGCCGGACGCCGCGACGCCGGCATCGGTCCCGGCGTCCGGCGCGCCCGCAGCGAAGTCCGTGCCGGCAGCGAGGTTTGTGAAGGACCCGGGCTCTTCGTCCGCCGGGGCGGAGAGCGCGGACGAAGCGGGAAGCCCCGATCCGGCCTCGAGGGCTTCGACGGGCCCGCTCAGCGATTCGGGTTCGATGGTGAGCGGCTGGGCAGGGGCGTGCCCGCTTTGCTGCGCGTCGGTCGGCTCCGCCGCGCCCGTCCCGCTGTCCGCCGTCTGCCCGAACGGCGCGGCGTCGTCAGGCCGCCCGTCGATCAGGCCTGGCGCGTCATCCCGTCCGCGCGCACGCCCGCCGTCCGAGGATGCGTCGTCGTCCGACTCGCGGTCGGCATCGCCGAGGGCGGCCTCGAGGTCCGCCTCTTCCTCCTCGCGACGGGCCTCCTCGGCTTCCATCTCGAGCAGGCGCTGCCGGTCGGCGATCGGGATCTGGTAATAGTCGGGGTGGATCTCGCTGAAGGCGAGGAAGCCGTGGCGGTTGCCGCCGTATTCGACGAAGGCGGCCTGGAGCGAGGGCTCCACCCGGACCACCTTGGCGAGATAGATGTTGCCCTTGAGCTGCCGCTTGGTCGACGTCTCGACGTCGAAATCTTCGAGCCGGTTACCGTCCAGCACCACCACGCGGGTCTCTTCCGCGTGGCTGGCGTCGATCAGCATGCGCTTTGTCATCTAGTCCTGAACTCCGAACTGCCGAACGGACGACGGCGGCGGTCCGGCGACGGAAGGGTCCGTCCGGGTCGCACGCGCGCGCGTGGCAGGAAAGGCTTGCGGGATGGGGCCCGCCCCTCGGCTCAGGAAGATGATGGTACGCGGCGCGCCGTCCAGCCGGAACCGGACCCGCGACGGGGCGCGGTGCCCTCGCGAATGGTCCCGGTCGGGATGGAGTGGCGTGGTGCGAAATGCCCATTGGGCGCGGTATCATTCCCTGGCGTCCGGTCGGCGCGCTCCAGGTCTGGAACGCCGCCCCGTGTGAAAGCGAGTGCCTGCCGCGTCCCGGAGCGTCGACTCTGGGGATACGGCCCCGGCGCGCCACGGATCGGGCGCAACACGGGCGATGACGCGGCTGCGGCGGTTCGGACCCTCCCCGGACGGTCGGCCAGGCTTTCGAGAGCGGGCTCATCCAGTCACGGACGGGCACACTGGCCGATCGAGGGGTCGCTTCGACCGCCGGTTCGAGCCGGAGGGCAGCGGAAACCCGCTTCCCCCGTTTGCGACACCGGAGCGTCGGGACCATGACCCAATCCGGCGCCCCTCGCAAGCCAATCGTGCTGGCCCCGCCATGAACTGGCCGTAATCAACGAGGAAGGTGCGTTTTCAAAACCGATGTGTTAAGAGGCAGGGCATGTCTGGGGCCGCTCCGGTGGACCGTCGCGTGCTGTTGCGCCGTCTCGGCCTTGGGGCCGGGGTCGTCGGCACCTTCCTGTTGCCCGGCCGCATGGAGGCCGCGCTCGCGGCCAGCACGCGGTCCAAGACCCAGGGCCATGCGGCCCCGCATCCGTCCGCACCCCCCAAAGCCGATCCGTCCCGGCCGCCGCCCGTGGTGATGCTCGACCCTGGCCATGGCGGGAAGGATCCCGGGGCGATCGGCGTGTCGGGTACGTATGAGAAGCACGTCTCGCTCGCGACCGCGCTCGAGCTCAAGCGGCTGCTGGAGGCCGGCGGGCGCTACCGCGTGGAGCTGACCCGCGCCCGCGACGTGTTCATCCCGCTGGACGACCGGGTCGCCCGCGCCCAGGCGCGCGGCGCGGCGCTGTTCGTCTCCATGCACGCCGATGCGCTGAACGACCACTCGGTGCGCGGCGCCTCGGTCTACACCCTCGCCAATACCGCCTCCGACGCGCAGACCGCCGCGCTCGCCAAGCGCGAGAACAGCGCCGACCGGTTCCTCGGCAAGGGCTGGCATGCGGGCTCCCCCGAGGTGGAGCGGATCCTCGCCAGCCTCGTCCGGCAGGAGACGCGGATCGGGTCCGCACGCCTCGCCCGCAAGCTGGTCGGCAGCCTGGACCAGGACCTGCCCATGCTGCCCAACCCGGAACGGCATGCCGGATTCGTCGTGCTGAAGGCGGCCGACATCCCCAGCGTGCTGGTGGAAATGGGCTTCATGTCCAACCCGCGCGACGAGGCGGCGCTGCGCCGGCCGGACCACCGGCGGGTCGTGGCGCTCGCCATGCAGCGCGCGGTCGACGGGTGGTTCGCCGCCGCCGGGCGGATGGCGGCGCTCGATGGCGGCCCCCCGCCCGCCTGACACCCCCGCCTGCCCGATTTGTAATGGCCGGCGCGCGGCTTCTTTGGTGGCGAGCCGGCGGGAAAAGGCTCATATCGCGCACCCATGACCGGACCATTGACAGCAGGCGAGCCGCTCGCGCCCTCGAATCGGACGCCGCCGAACAAGCCGCCGCGCGGGCCGGAACGGAACAAGCGCTCCCCCGCGGCACCGCGGCGCCGACCCCTGGTCGTGCGCCTCGCGCGCGGGATGTTCGGCGCGATCCTCGGCATCGTCCTGCTGGTGGCCGTGGTGGGCGCCGCGGGCGGTTGGATGGCCTGGCAGCATTTCAGCGCCGGCTTGCCGGACGTCGACGGGCTGCGCAACTACCAGCCCCCGGTCATGAGCCGGGTCTACGCCGGCGATGCCCGCCTGCTCGCCGAACTCGCGACCGAACGGCGCATCTTCGTGCCCTTCTCGGCCATCCCCGACGTGGTGCGCCGCGCCTTCGTCTCGGCCGAGGACCAGAATTTCTGGACCCACGCCGGCGTCGATCCCATTGCGATCGCGCGCGCCGCGGTCACCGACCTGTCGCATCTGGGGCAGGGGCGCCGGCCGATCGGCGCCTCGACCATCACGCAGCAGGTCGCCAAGAACATGCTGCTCGACAACCAGGTCTCGATCTCCCGCAAGGTCAAGGAAGCGATTCTGGCGATGCGGATCGAGCAGACGCTCACCAAGGAGCGGATCCTCGAGCTCTATCTGAACGAGATCTATCTCGGTCTCGGCTCCTACGGCGTGGCGGCGGCGGCGCAGGCCTATTTCAACAAGCCGCTCGACCAGCTCACCATCGCCGAGGCGGCCTTCCTCGCCGCGCTGCCGAAGGCGCCCAACAACTACAACCCGTTCAAGTATCCCGACGCCGCGCGCGCGCGACGTGACTGGGTCATCGACCGCATGGCCGAGGACCGGGTGATCACCGCGCAGCAGGCCGCCCAGGCGAAGGCGGAGCCGATCGTGCCCTCCGAGTTCCGCCGGCCGCCGCCGATCCCCGGCGCCGAGTGGTTCACCGAGGAGGTGCGCCGCCAGCTCGTCTCCCAGTTCGGCCAGGATGCCACCACGCAAGGCGGGCTGATGGTCCGCACCAGCCTCAACCCGGCCTTGCAGACCTCCGCCGAGAAGGCGCTGCGCGACGGACTCATCTCCTACGACCGCAAGCGCGGCGGCTGGCGCGGCCCGGTCACCCACCTCGCCGGCGGCGCCGCGCTCGAGCGTGACTGGCAGACCGCGCTCGGTCAGGTCGCTCGTCCCCCCGGCATGCTGCCCGCCTGGCGGCTCGCGGTCGTTCTCGGCACCAGCGACGGGGAGGCGCGGATCGGCTGGATCGGCGACCAGGGCGACCAGCCGCACACCGGCACGATCCTGCTCTCCGACGTCACCTGGGCGCGCCCGTTGCGCGACGGCAACCTGGGCGCAACGCCGCGCCGCATCACCGACGTGATGCAGGTGGGCGACGTGGTGATGATCGAGCCGCCCGCCCAGGCGCCGCAGGCCCAGGCCGCTGCGGCGCCCGCCCCCGCCCGCGGCGCCCGGGCCGCTCCGCCACCCGCCGCCGCGCGGCCGGTGCTGCGCCAGATCCCGACGGTGCAGGGCGCGCTGGTCTCGCTCGATCCGAACAGCGGCCGCGTGCTCGCCATGGTCGGCGGCTGGAGCTACGAGCAGAGCCAGTTCAACCGCGCCACCCAGGCCCAGCGGCAGCCCGGCTCCAGCTTCAAGCCGATGGTCTACCTGACGGCCCTGGAGAAGGGCATCTCGCCCAGCCAGCGCTTCCTCGACGCGCCGATCGTGGTGGACACCGCGGATGGCCGCTGGCGGCCCGGCAACTACGAGGGCACGTTCAACGGCCCGGTGCCGCTGCGGATCGCGCTGGAGCACTCGCTGAACCTCGTGACGCTGCGCGTGGCGCAGCAGGTCGGGATGGACGCCGTGGCCGACACCGCCATTGCCTTCCACATGGCCGACTCCATGCCCCACGTCCTCCCGGCCGCGCTGGGCGCCGTGGTGACCACGGTGATGCGGGAAGCCGGCGCCTACGCGTCGCTCGCGACCGGCGGCCGCGAGGTGACCCCCACCCTGATCGACAGCGTGCAGGATCCGGACGGGCACGTGGTCTGGCGCGCGGGCGGGCTGGCGTGCCCGAGCTGCGAACAGGCGGGCGGACCGCCGCGCGTGCAGGATGACCGCAAGCAGATCGCCGACCCCGCCAGTGTGTTCCAGCTCGTCACCATGATGCAGGGCGTGACCACGCGCGGCACCGGCGTCAACGCGGCACGGGGCCTCAACCGGCCGATCGCGGGCAAGACCGGCACCAGCCAGGACTTCACCGACGCCTGGTTCGCGGGCTTCACCCCCGACCTCGTCACCGTGGTGTGGGTCGGCTACGACAACCCGGCCTCGCTGGGCAACGGCGAGACCGGCGGCAGCCTCGCGGCGCCCATCTGGCACGACTACATGGCGGATGCGCTGAAGAACCGGCCCGTGCTGACCTTCCCCGTCCCGCCCGGCGTCACCCTCGCCCAGTGGGATTCCGGCTCCGGCATGGTGACCGACGCGTTCAAGCCGGACCAGCAGCCCGGCGCCTCGGGCCCGGTCTTCGGCGGCTTCGTCGCGGCGCCCAGCGGGACGGACGCGACGGGCGCCGCCGCGCCGCCCGGATCGGTGCATGGCGGCGTCGACTCGTCGCTGGGCGGGCTGTACTAGCCGGCCCTCCGGGCGCCCGCCCTCTCGTCGTCTGCCGGGCGGGCCGCACCGACCCGCCCTCTCGACGTTCCCGCGGGCGGGTTGTATTAGCCGGCCCCTCCGACCTTCCCCAGGGTGCTGCGCAAGCGCGCCCGCCTCGAGACGGGTGTGAGACCATGTCCGCCGAATCCGACGCCCTCAACGAACAGATCAAGCAGTCCGTCGCGCTGCTGAGGAGGCATCTTTGACTGGGATGTCGCCCAGGACCGCCTCGCGGAACTGAATCACCGCGCCGAAGACCCGGCGCTCTGGAACGACTCCGCCGCCGCGCAGAAGCTCATGCGGGAGCGCAACCAGCTCGCCGCCGCGGTCGAAGGCGTAACGCGCCTCGAATCCGACGTGCGCGACACGCTGGACCTGCTGGAAATGGCCGAAGCCGACGGGGACGAGGCGATGGCCGCCGATGCCATCGCCCAGCTCCGTGCCCTGGCCGAGGAGGCGAAGCGCCGTGAGATCGAGAGCCTGCTGTCCGGCGAGGCCGATGCCAACGACTGCTACGTCGAGCTGAACGCCGGCGCCGGCGGGACCGAGGCGCAGGACTGGGCCGAGATGCTGATGCGCATGTACATGCGCTGGGCCGAACAGCACGGCTACAAGGTCCAGGTGCTGGAAGAGAGCGAGGGCGAGCAGGCGGGCATCAAGTCCGCCACGCTGCAGGTCACCGGCCCGAACGCCTATGGCTGGCTGAAGACGGAGGCCGGCGTGCACCGGCTGGTGCGGATCAGCCCGTTCGACGCGAACGCGCGGCGGCAGACCAGCTTCGCCAGCGTCTGGGTCTATCCGGTGGTGGACGACAACATCGAGATCGAGATCGACCCCAGCGACCTGAAGGTCGACACGTATCGCGCCTCGGGCGCGGGCGGGCAGCACGTCAACAAGACGGAAAGCGCGATCCGCATCACCCACATCCCGTCCGGCATCATCGTCGCCTGCCAGACCGACCGCAGCCAGCACCGCAACCGCGCGACGGCGATGGCCATGCTGAAGGCGCGGCTGTACGAGGCCGAACTGCAGAAGCGGGAAGCCGTGGCGCAGGCGCAGGAGAACGCCAAGACCGACATCGGCTGGGGCCACCAGATCCGCAACTACGTGCTCGCGCCCTACCAGCTCGTGAAGGACCTGCGGACGGGGGTGGAGAAGGGCAACCCCGACGCGGTGCTCGACGGCGATCTGGATGGCTTCATGGCGGCGGCCCTGGCCGCGCGGGCCGGCGCCACCCGGTCGGAGGCGAGCGCGCAGGCGCGGTGACGAAGCACGCCCGGCGGATTGCGCGGGGCGCGGCGCTTCCCTAGAATGCGCCTCCGCCGCAACCCGGCCGGATGCGGGTGTAGTTCAATGGTAGAACGGCAGCTTCCCAAGCTGCATACGAGGGTTCGATTCCCTTCACCCGCTCCAACACCGCCCCCGTTCTGTCCTCAACCGAAATTGACGGCGCTTTGCTCGGTGGGGTCTGGTCCCATCCGTCCTCCTCGCGCATGGTTCGCGGCCCATGAACCGTATCCCCACCCAGAGGAGTCGCCTGGTGCGTCGGATCTCCCGTGGCGGGCGATGACGACATGCACCCGGAACGCAAAGTCCAGCAGGCAGAGACCCGCCTTCGCCTGCTCGTGGATTCGCTCAGCGATTCCGCCATCACGATGTTCGACCGGGATGGCTTCGTGCTCGCGTGGAACCGCGGCACGCGCCTGCTGAACGGGTTCTCCGAACAGGACCGGTTCGGCCTGCATTTCTCCCGCTTCTTCGGCCCCGATGACCGCGCCGCCGGCATGCCGGTGGAAATCCTGGCGCGGGCGCGCAAGGACGGGCATGTCGAGTGGGACGGCTGGCGGGTCCGGCGGGACGGGACCCGCTACTGGGCGCACGTCGTCATCGAGCCGGTTTTCGAGGACGACGGCGCCTTCGTCGGCTTCACCGAGATCACCCGCGACGTCACCCGCCGGCGCGAAGCCGAACTCGCGCTGAAGGAAAGCGAGCGCCGCTTCCGTCTGCTGGTCCAGGGCGTGGTCGACTACTCCATGTTCATGCTGGACCCGAGCGGGCTGGTGGTGAACTGGAATCAGGGGGCGGAGCGGATCAAGGGATATCGGGCCGAGGAGATCGTCGGCCGCCACTTCAGCACCTTCTACACGAAGGAGGACCGTGCCTCGGGCCTGCCGTTCCGCGCGCTGGAGACGGCGGGACGGGAAGGGCGGTTCGAGGGCGAAGGCTGGCGGGTCCGCAAGGATGGCAGCCGGTTCTGGGCCTCGGTCGTGCTGGATGCGATCCACGACGAGACCGGCGCCCTGATCGGCTTCGCCAAGATCACCCGCGACATCACGGAACGCATCGCCGCCCAGAATGCGCTCCGCGACAGCGAGCGGCAGTTCCGCCTGCTGATCGGCGGCGTGGTCGACTACGCGCTGATCATGCTCGATCCGAACGGGGTGGTGACGAGCTGGAATTCGGGCGCGGAGCGGATCAAGGGCTACCGCCCGCCGGAGATCATCGGCCAGCACTTCTCGCGCTTCTACACCGATCAGGATCGCGCGGCCGGGGTGCCCGCCGCGGCGCTCTACACGGCGACGACCGAGGGGCGCTACGAGGCCGAGGGCTGGCGGGTCCGCAAGGACGGCAACCTGTTCTGGGCCTCCGTCGTCGTGGACGCGATCCGTGACGATTCGGGCGTCCTGGTCGGCTTCGCCAAGATCACCCGGGACATCACCGAACGGCGGGAAGCGCAGCGCGCGCTGCAGGAGGCCAACGAGCGGCTCGCGCATTCGCAGAAGATGGACGCGCTGGGCCAGCTCACGGGCGGCATCGCGCACGACTTCAACAACCTGCTGACCATCATCAGCGGCCAGGCGCAGATCATGCGGCGCCATGCGCGCGAGAATCCCGGCGCGCTGCGGGCCGCCGAGGCGATCGAGAAGGCCGCGGCGCGCGGCGAGGCGCTGACCCGCCGGCTGCTCGCCTTCTCCCGCTCGCAGCACCTGCAGCCCGAAGTGGTCGACGTGGCGGCGATCGGCGCCTCGCTTGAGACGATCCTGTCCGGCGCGCTGACCGGCACGATCGAGCTCGAGGTCTCGGTGGAGCCGGACGTCTGGCCGGTGATGGTCGATGCCGCGGAGTTCGAGCTCGCGCTGGTGAACCTCGCGATCAACGCCCGCGACGCCATGCCGAAGGGCGGCCGGCTCTCGCTGACCGCGCAGAACGCCACATTGGTGCGTGGCGACCACGGGCTCGGGCTGGCAGGCGAGTTCGTGGCGGTCACCATGGCCGATACCGGCATCGGCATCCCGGCCGACCTGCTGCCCAAGGTGTTCGAGCCGTTCTTCACCACCAAGCCCCCCGGAAAGGGCACCGGCCTCGGCCTCGCGCAGACATACGGGTTCGCCCATCAGTCGGGCGGGGCCGTGACGCTCGCGAGCGACATCGGCCACGGCACGCGTGTGACGCTCTATCTGCCGCGCGCCGGCGCGCCGGCGGAGTCGGCAGCGGAGCCGGCCGTGATGTCGGGAAGCGCCCGCGTGCTGGTGGTGGAGGACAACCCCGACGTCGCGGTCGTCTCCGCCCGCATGCTCGAGGAACTCGGCCACCGGGTCCATGTGGTCCATAGCGGCGAGGCGGCGCTGGTCGCGCTCGACGGCGAACATCCGTTCGACCTCGTGTTCACCGACGTGGTGATGGCGGGGATGGACGGGATCGCGCTGGCGAACGCGGTGCGCGACCGGCATCCGTCGATGCCGATCCTGCTGACCAGCGGCTACACGAGGTCCGAGACACAGCCGCGGGAGAACTGGCCGATCCTGCGCAAGCCGATCGGTCTTGCGGAACTCGCCCGCGCGGTGACCCGACTGCTCAGCCCGCCCGTCGAGGGCGCGTCCGGAACGCTGGTCGACCTGGCGGCGGTGAAGAAGGCGCGCGCGCCACAGCGGGATCAGGCGGAGAGCTGAGCCCCCGCCGGCCTCTCCACGCGTGGGGATCGCGCCGGCTCGCACGGTGCGGGTCGGGATGCGGCCATCCCGGGTGGCTGCGTAACGGGAGGCGACCCTCCCGGCGGGTGAAGGCGTAGGCTCAGTCCTGCGCCGGCCGCAGTTGCTGCCCGCCTCGGCTCAGCGTCACCAGCCGGCCGGGGAATTCCTGCAATGCCGCGTCGTAGATCGCAGTCGCGAGGGCCAGGCTCGCCGCCTGACCGAGGATACGCGTCACCCCGCGATGCGGCGGATCCCACAACTCGACGCTGTATGGCAGCGACTCGTCGTGCATCGACGCTTTCGGCAGCGACACGACCCGAGGTCCGTCTTCCTGCGCTCGGGGCTTCAAGGGCGCTGCGCCGTCCTGCTGCCGCGGGGCGCGCCTCTTGTTGCGGTCAGTCGGCGTCAATTTGCAAGAGGATCCCATCGGCTGACGAAGCGCCCCTTGTGGCGCAGGCTGACCAGGCGTTCCGGATATTCGCGCGACGCAGCATAGAACGCGGCGTAGCCGATGCTCGCGCTGGCGGTGACCGCCAGCACGATCTCCACGCCCTGTCGATCCTGCTGCCACAGTTCGACCCGGTAGGGCAGGTCCTCACTCGGATCCGGCGCCGGAATGCCCGGCAGTCCGCCCGCGGCCTGACCGTTGGACGGATCATCGGAACCCTGCAGCCGATGGACGCTCGACAACACCAGCTTTTCTCCTTGGGACCGCGGGCCGCGCCACGCAGATCCTCGCCCGAGCCCCCCGTCGTGGGGTTAGAATGCAAGCACCACACCATCCAATGCAAGTCTCGGACATCACCATCCACAGCCCCGCGGCTCACATCGGCGGTGCGATCCCGTGCCTGCCGACCGTGATGCGGGCGGCGTGCAGCTTGCCGTCCGATCCCGGCGTCGCGCTCAGGAAGACCGGGGCTTTCGGCTTCAGGTCGGCGCGGTCGGCCGGCGCCAGCGTCACCACCGGCGTGTCCGAGGGCACGCGCACGGTCTGGCTGCCGTCCTTGTAGGTCACGGTGACCTCCCGGTCGTCCGCACTCTCCACGGCGCCGGTGACCGTGCCGTTGGTCATCATGCTGCCGGGCTCGAGGTCCCAGGGCCGGTGCCCCTCTCCGGCGCCGCGCATCTCCTCGGGAAACACCAGCACCTCCAGCGCCTCCAGCGAGCCGTCCGGCAGGCGGCGCGTGGCCGTGCCCACGAAGCTGCCGGGCTTGATGTCCGCCATCCGGAGGGGCTTCACCGTGGAGACCGTGAGATCCCGGTCGAGCACGACCGCCTGTCGCTGGCCGTCACGGCCGAGGATCGTCAGCGTGTCTCCGTCCACCGAGGCGATGGTGCCGCGGATCCGTGTCGGCCCGCTCTGCGCGGCGGCCGGAAGGGCGAGGGTGAGGGCGGCGAGAAGGGCGAACCAGAAGCGCATGCAGGACATTTCCCGATCAATCGTCATGAGCGGCCAGCCTAGCACGCGCTTGTATGGGATCGTCGAAGTGGGCCCGACGCGGCGGGGCGGTGCCCGCCGCATGCCCGTCCTGCCGGTCGGTCACCAGACCCAGCGCAACCCGCCCGCGACCTCCTGCGCGTTGCTGTTGTTGCGGAAGGCGCCGCGATAGCCGAGGTGCAGCGAGAGCTGGGAGGCGAACTGCAATTCCACCCCCGCCCCCACGATCGCCGCGTCACGTCCGGTGTTCGGCGTTCCGACGGCGAACCCGACGCCCGGCGCGCTGACGAAAGCGGCCGTCATGGTCGCGTTCTGGTCGGCATATTCATGCGCCCAGCCCACGCGCGCCGTGGGCACGAGCCGCGCCCCGTTCGACAGGGCATAGGTGCGGCTCGCCCCGATTCCGACCTGGGTCTGCACGCTGGCCAGGCTCGCCTGTCCGACCGACAGCGCGAGCGGGCCCGCCTGGGTTTCGGTGAAGCCGCCCTGGGTCAATCCGACGCCGGCGAGCCGGACGGAGGGCTCGATCTGCCACCCGAGTGCCGGGAGGCGCAGCCCGACGCGGACCGACCCGCCCCCACCGCCGCCGCCCGTGTCGCCGCGCGCCTGCACGCCCCAGGCGCCGAGGGTGCGGGTGCCGTCGCCCTCCATGGCGAAGCCGCCGGCCTCGGCCTCGGCGAACATCCGGTCCTGCTGCCAGGCGCCGTAGACGCGGACGTGCAACGCATCGCCCGAGGCCTGGGCGCCGACATCGTTGCTGGTCTGCAGGTTGAGGTAGCCGATCGCGACGCCGGCGCTCCAATTCTCATGCAGCCGCATGTCGACGCCGGCGAGCACGCCGGCGGTGGTCGCGCTGTACCCGACCGCGCCGTTGCTGCCGGTGTTGCCGAAATCGGCGAGGCTGGTGACCCAGACGCTGTGGCTGCCGACGGGCAGCGTGGTGCGGGTGGCGGCGAGGTGCTGGCCGATGGCGTCCGTGACGGTGTACCAGCCATCGCGCGCCGTCATGAGCGCGCTGCCGTAGACGCTGGGACCCAGCTGGTCGAGCGTCGCCGGGATGGCGCTGCCGGGCAGCATGTAGAGCGGGCCGTAGAGCGCGCTCTGAGTCGTGGTGAGGGCGACGCCGGCGGCCGGCCGGCTCGCGTCGATCGCGCGGCCCACCGCGGCCTGGCCGGCGCTTTCGGACAGGCCGGACAGGCCGAGGTTGCCGTAGCTCGCCGGCGTGACGACCAGCGTCACGGCGGTGTTGCCGTAGAGCACGTCGAACCGGCTGCCGGGGGCCATGCCGCTGCCGGGCTGGGTGAGGGCATCGAAGCTGCCCGTCACGCCGCCCTGCGCCTGCACGATGGTGAAGGCCTGGCCGATCGGCGGGGTGTAGGAGTTGGTGGCGTCGCCGGTGATGCCGCGGAGCGAGGGCTCCAGCGTGCCGGCGGCGGTGAAGCCGTTGCCGGCGCCCTGCACGAGCACGCGGTCGTAATTGCCGGGCCCGTTGCCCGTCCCCGTCCCGTCGATGTCGATCGCGAGCTTGGATCCGGGAAGCTGGGTGACCGGCGCGAGGAAGGTGATCGTGCCGGGCGAGTTGCCGGGCGCGAGCGTGCCGGCGATCGCGGTGGGCGCGGCGATCGTGCCGGTGCCGCCCAGCGTGCCGCCGCTGGCGACGGCCAGCGAACTCGCGCTGAGCGTGCCGTTGCTCACGAACGTGCCCTGCTGCACCACGTGGGCGCCGGCGATCAGCAGATCTCCGGCCACCTGGACGTTGCCGATCGTGGTCAGCGCGGCGTTGCCCGACAGCGAGCCGTTGATCGTGACCTGATAGCCGCCGGCGTTGATCACGTCGGACGTGCCGGCGAGCGTCAGCGCCCCGCCATAGGTGATCGTGCCGAGAGCGAGCAGCGCGGCGTTGGTGAGGGTGAGGCTGCTGCCGGCGAGGGCGCCGGTGCCGACGGCGAGCGTGGTCGCGGTGACCGAGGTCGGCCCGGCGTAGCTGTTGACGCCGGTCAGCGTGACGGTGCCGCCGCCACCGATCGCGAGCCCGCCGGTGCCGGTGATCGGCCCGGAGAGCGCGACCGCGTTGCCGTTGGTGGCGATCGCGTTGCTGCCGGTGAGCGCGATCGGCCGCGCCGAGGACAGCGGCGCGAGCGCGCCCACGGTGCCGCTGTTGAGGAACAGCCCGCCGGAGGGATCGCCGAACGCGCTGTCGGCAGGCACCGAGACGGTGCCGCCGTTGATCGTGGTTCCGCCGAAATAGGTATTCGCGCCGGTGACGGTCGCGCTGCCGCCGGCATAGGTCAGCCCGCCGGTGCCCGAGATGACGCCCGCGAAGGTCGCCGATCCGGCGAGGGCGAGGGTGGTGGGCGTGCCCGCCTGGTTGTTGCTGGTGAGGTAGAGCGGGAAGGTGGTGGTGAACCCGTCGGCGATGGCGAAGGTGCCCTGCAGGGCGATCCCCGGCGTCTGCGTGCCGTACTCGTTGGCCACCTTCCCGTTCCATTGGAAGCCGACGAAGCCGTTGTCGTAGTCGTAGAAGTAATTGAAGCCGTTTAGGAAGTTGAACGTCGTGTTGACGTAGGTGTTGACGTTGGGGGTGTCCACGGAGATATCGAGCGGGGCGAGCAGGTTGCCCGGCTGCAGCGTCCCGCCCGGCCCGAGGGTAAAGTTGTAGCTGGCGATGGGCGTCGTCTGGCCCGGCATGATCACCTGGATGGCGGTGTTCGCCGCGGCGCAGGAGGTCTTGCACCCCAGTGCGAGATTGGTGTTCGTCTGCACGATCGCGTCCGGCGGTGCGGTCAGGAACATGCCGGGGACGCCGGTGTCCATCAGCATCGTCCCATTGCCGACCGCACCGTTCACCACGATGGAGGCCGGGGCGCGCATCCAGTCGGGCCGGTTCGGCAAGGTGGAGACGAAGGCGTTCGGCGACCCGGGCGCATACGTGGAGGCGGTCGTTGAGGGCGCGAGCTTCACCATCGCGAAGCCCTGCGTATTGTTGGGCGTGAGCCCGATCTGGATGCCCGCCGTGTCCAGCACGTAGCCATGCGAGGGCATGCCGTCGCCGCTGAGTCCGGTGATGTTGAGCAGCGGGTTGTTCGCGGGCACGCCTTGCGGCTGCTGCGCCGGCTCCTGCCCGAAGCCGATGCCGAACATCGCCACGCCGGACGGGGTGGAGCCCGCGACGATGGTGCAGTTCCGCGCGTGGGGCAGGCAGGTCTGGGAGTTCACCAGCAGGACCGGCACATTCGCGGTCGCGAGGACGGCGCCGCTATTGGGGTCATGGATCGCGACGTCGGTGATGTACCAGGTGCCGGTGCTCTTGATGCCGGTGCTGTTGTAGATCTGGGTCCCGGCGCCGTTGCTGATCGCGTTGGCGGGTGGCGTGAATATGTCGGGGGAGACGATGATGCCGGTGGAGCCGGTGTCCATCGTCATCGGTTGGGCGGTGCCATCGTTCAGGCTGATGCTGAGATGCGGCAGGCCGACCAGCCGGTTGCCGCTAGGCGAGGAGCCGAGGGCGAAGGGGACGAAGACGCTCGACGGGTTCTGATAGAGATTGAGCGTCTGCGCCTCTGCCGCCTGTCTTGGCGCGAACGCGGCAATGATTCCAAGCGGCACGCTCATGAGAAGTGCCTGTCGATACGAGACCATGAGCTGCCTTTTTCTGATGACGGCGCGATATGTCCGGATACGACATTGTGAGTAGGTGCCGTCAATTCGCATCCGGTCAGGAAGGGCAGGTCTCGCGCGGGCGTGGCTTCCGCGCACCAGTCTCGATGCCGAAACGCCATCGCTGAAGGCTGGGTGCGGGTCGTGCGAGCGGGTGCTGAGGGGCGGAGCGGGCGTTCGGGCTGGCGTCGCCCCCCCGCTCCCGTCATGGCCGGGCTTGACCTGGCCACCACCGCCTGACGACAGCCCCTCCGTCGCGGAGGCACCCGCGTCAGGGTGCCGGCGGGGCGCGCCGGGTCAGACCCGGCAATGACGGTGGGCGGCGGTCGTCAGACCACCGGGTGTTCCGCGATGTGGGTGCGGTAGGCGGGACGCTCGCAGAGCCGGTCGTACCAGGCCCGCAGCCCCGGGATCTCGGGCCGGTCGAAGTCGATGTTGAACCAGCGATGCGCGTGCACGCCCCAGGGCACGTCGGCCAGGGTGAACGTCTCCGCCGCGATGTAGGGCGAGCGTTGCAGCTGGGCCGCGATCAACCCGTAAGCACGGGCCGCGCCCTGGATCCCCTGGGCGATCGCCGCCATGTCGCGCTTCTCCGGCGGCGTGCGGACCAGGCCCCAGAACACCGCCGTCATGGGCGCACCCAGCACCGTCTGCTGCGCGTCCATCCAGCGGTCGACATTGGCCCGTGCCCGCGCCTCCTGCGGCCAGAGCTTGCTGTCCGGCGCGTGCGCCTGGCACAGGTAGCGACAGATCGCGTTGCTCTCCCACAGCGTGAACCCGTCTTCCTGCAGCGTCGGCACGAGGCCGGTCGGGTTCATCGCGCGATATTCCGGCGTGTCGGTCTTGCCGAACGAGCCGCCCACGTCGCGCCGCTCGAACGGCAGGCCCAACTCGTCCAGCGTCCACAGCACCTTCATGACGTTGCTCGACGACGCGCGCCCCCAGACGATGCGCTGCATGGCCTTCTCTCCCCGCGATGGCGACGATCGGACCCTAGGCGGGCGGGGGGCGGGTCGCAACCGGGACGCTTGCGTCCATCGCCGGCGCGAGGCACATGACCTGCATGCCGATCCGCATCGTTGCCTCGTGCAGTGCGCTCCTTGCCGCCGCGGCGGTCGGCATCGCGCTCGCGCTCGAACAGTGGGAGGGGCTGGCCCCCTGCGCCCTATGCCTGCTGGAGCGCTGGCCCTACCGGATCGTCATCGGCCTTGGGGTGCTCGCCCTGCTGGTGGGCGGCCGCGCGGGGCGGATCGTCATGTGGCTGGCGGTGCTGGCGCTGGCGGCCGATGCGGCGGTCGCGTTCGTGCATGTGGGCGTGGAGCAGGGGTGGTGGCCGAGCCCGCTGCCGGAATGCCAGGCGCCGACATTCTCGGGCGGCTCGATCGCGGAGCGGCTGGCGAGCATGCCTGCCCATCCTGCAAAACCCTGCGACGCTCCCAGTTATCTGTGGCCGGCAATCCCGGTCTCCCTGGCGCTGCTGAACCTCGTGTTCGCGCTGGGGTTCACCTGCGTGCTGGCCGGGGCGCTCGCGATGCTCCCGGCCGGCCCGAGACGGAGGCGGAGGCGATGAGCGAGACGGCACGACGGCTACCCGGCGATCGGACGACCCGTGAGGCGGTGGAGCGGATCATCCGCGTCGACCATGCGGGCGAGTATGGCGCGGCGCGGATCTACGCCGGCCAGCTCGCGGTGCTCGGACGCGGCGAGAAGGGCGACATGCTGCGCCACATGCAGGCGCAGGAGCAGGTGCATCTCGAAACCTTCGGGGAGCTGATCCGCAAGCGCCGGGTGCGCCCGACCGCGCTGCTGCCCTTCTGGCACGCCGCGGGGTTCGCGCTGGGCGCGGTGACCGCGGCGATGGGCGAGAAGGCGGCGATGGCCTGTACCGTCGCGGTCGAGGAAGCGATCGACGAGCACTATGCCGCCCAGCTCGACACGCTCGCCGACGACGAGGCGGGGCTGAAGAACACGATCGGCAAGTTCCGCGCCGAGGAGCTGGAGCATCGCGACATCGGCCTCGCCCACGGGGCCGAGCAGGCGCCTGGCTATCGGCTGTTGAGCGCGGCGATCAAGGCGGGCTGCAAGGTGGCGATCCGGCTCAGCGAGCGGGTGTAGCCGGGGGGCTCACGCCCCCTCCCGCACCACCGGGTTGCGCAGCGTGCCGATGCCCTCGATCTCGATCTCGCACACGTCGCCGTGCTTCATGTTCTTCGTCGCGCCCTCGGTTCCCATCCAGACCACGTCGCCGGGATGCAGCGTGACGTAGCGGGTCATGCGGACCAGGAAATCCACGACGCCGAAGACCATCTCGTTGGTGCGGAAGGCGATCAGCTCCTCGCCGTTCAGGCGCACGCGGGTGACCAGCTTCTCGAGGTCGACATCGGTCTCGATCCATGGCCCCATCGGCTTGAAGGTGTCGGTGTTCTTGCCGCGCCAGAGCGTGCGGTCGCCCTTCTGCCAGGTGCGTTCGCTGACGTCGTTGCCGATCGTGTAGCCCAGCACGGCGGACAGCGCGTCCTCGCGCGTCAGGTTCTTGCAGCGGCGGCCGATCACGGCGACCAGCTCGCCCTCGTACTGCACCTGCTCCCCGGCATCCTCCGGGATCACGATCGCCTCGCCATCCGCGATCAGCGCGTTGTTGGCGCGGTAGCCGATATCCGCCTGGGGCGGCAGGTTGGGCGGCTGGCCGACCTTGGCCGCGACTTCGCGTACGTGTTCCGCGTAGTTGAGGCCGGCGGCGTAGAAGGTGGGCGGGATCACCGGGACCAGCAGCTTCACCTCGGCGAGCGGCCGCGCCGGCCCGCCGCGCTCGTAATCGCCGAACGGGGTGCCGCGCACCGGGACGATCCGGTCGCCCTCCACCAGGCCGTAGGTCGGCGTGCCGTCCAGCTCGAAGCGTGCCCAGCGCATGGCGTCTCTCCCCCGATATCGTTCGCGGGAGCATAGCAGGCTGGTTCCGGGAGGCCATCCGGCCGCCGGCGGGGAGCGGGGCGGCGTGGGTGCGCGCGGCGGCTTCGCGCGGGGTCAGGGCAGCGCGGCGCGCAGCTCCGCGAGACCGCGCAACGCGGTGCCGCCGGCATCGAAGTTGGATGCGTCGAGCCAGGCCAGCAGCGCGTCGCGGCAGCGCGGCCACTCGTCCTCGATGATGCTGTACCAGTCGGTGTCGCGCTGGCGGCCCTTGACCACCATGTGCTGGCGGTGCCGGCCTTCGTAGGTGAAGCCCAGCCGTCCGGCCGCGCGTTGCGAGGGCGCGTTCAGCGCGTTGCACTTCCAGACCAGCCGGCGGTAGCCCAGATCGTCGGCAGCGAGGCGCAGCAGCAGGAAGATCGCCTCGGTCGCGGCGCGGGTGCGCTGCATGCGGGGCGCGAACCAGACATTGCCGATCTCGATGGCCGCATGCTTCGCCTGGATGTCCATCAGCGCGAGCCAGCCGGAGACGACCCCCGTGGCGACCGGGCGCACGGCCCAGACCATCGGGTCGTGCTGGGCGGCGAACTCCGCGACGTAGCGCGCCATGGCCTCGGCGGTCGGGAAGGGGCCCTGGCCGAGATAGGTCCAGCTCTCGTCGGCCCCTTGCGCCGCCTGCCACAGCTCCGCGGCGTGCCGGCGATGCAGCGGCTCGAGCACCGCGTGCTGGCCACGGATCGTCACGCGCGCGGGCAGCGGGCGTGGAGTGGGGTCGATCTCGGGGCCGATCGGCAGGGTGCTCATACCGGCGCGCTCAACGTTTGACCCGCATGCAGATCACCTCGGCGCGCGGTATCGTCTTGGTTCAGGCGTGGCCGCCCCACTAACCCCACGCCGTGATACCGATGAGCGAAAAGGCTCATCGGTATCATTCGGCCGCCATCGCGGGCCGCAACGCGAGTTGGCGCAAGGCGCGGTCGATCCACTGCGCGGTCAGCTTCTCCTGCGTGCCGTTCTGCAGCAGCCGGTCGTGCAGCGCGGGGAAGTCGACGCGATCCAGCGCCTGGTCCTGGTTGAAGCAGGAGAACACGATCGTCCGCTCGCCGGTCGCGGCATCGATCTGCGGCTGCAGGCACTGCGCGCAGACTTCCTTCATCATGCACTGCATCGGCGAGTTGATGGAGCCGATCGCGGTGTGGTCCGCGTGCAGGTAGGGCTGCAGCACGCCATGCCGCGCGACGCCGACCGCCTGCATCATCCGGTCGGAGCCGATCGCGATGATGTGGCGCGCGGTGTTCAGCGGCACGGCCTGCTCGCCCAGCCGGCCGCCGCCATAGGCCGCCATCGCCTGGACGATGTTGCCGACGAAGCTGCGGTCCTGCGGGCGCGCGGGATTGGGGGGGAAGCCCGGCGCCTCGTCGCAGCACCAGACGATCACGTCGGCCGCGCGCTCGATCTCCTCGACCTTGTAGCGGTCGCGCAGCGCCTTGTAGCCGGCGAAGTAGACCACCTTCGACCCGGCCGCGCGCAGCGCCGCGCCGATCGAGAACAGCACGGCGTTGCCGAGGCCGCCGCCGACCAGCGCGACGATGGTGTCCGGGTGGATTTCGGTCGGCGTGCCGGTCGGCCCCATCAGGACCACGGGCTCACCCGGTTGCAGCATGGCGCAGAGATCGGAGCTGCCGCCCATCTCGAGCGCGATCACGCTGACCAGGCCGCGTTCCTTGTCGGTCCAGGCCCCGGTCATCGCGAGGCCTTCCATGTTCAGCACGGTGGTCCCGATCCCGTCCTCGGACAGGCGCGGCGCGAGGACCTCGTAGTTCTGCAGCCGGTAGAACTGGCCGGGCTGGAACGCCTCCGCCGCGGCGGGCGCGCGCAGCACGACCTCCACGATCGTGGGCGTCAGGCGGTTGACCGCGTGCACGCGCGCCTGCAGCCGGTCGCGGCAGGCCTCGATCACCGCGGGGCCGGTCGTCTCCGAGGCGGGGAGGGCGGCGAGCGCGCGCGACACGACGGGGTAGCCCCGCTTCGCCCCGCCCATCGCCTTCACCACGTTCCCGAAGAAGCTCGGGTGCAGATCGCCGAAGAAGCTGATCAGCCGTCTGTTTTCCGCGCGGTGCATCAGCACGTGCGCGGCGTCGGGCTTGGCGAGGCCGCGCACCGGGGTCACCGGCGCGCCGGTTTCGTCGATCGCCTGGAAGTAGCGCCCGTCGAGCTGGATGCGCCCGTCCTCCCGCGCCAGCACGGTGTTGGGCTGGGTGCCGGCGGCTACCAGGATGGCGCGGGCGGGGAGCACCTTCTCGGATCCATCGGCGTGCTTCACGCGCAGGCCGGCGGCATGGCCGTGGGCGTCGACCTCGACGGCGACGGGCGTCAGGCCCTCGGCGAAGCGCACCGCCTCCTCCATCGCCTTCGCCACTTCCTCGTGGTTCAGCGTGTAGGACGGGCTGTCGATCAGCCGGCGGCGATAGGCGAGCGTCGCGCCGCCCCAGGTGTCGAGCAGTTGCGCAAGCCGTGGCGCACGTCCCTCGGCCGCGGCCGTGTCGCGTTCGGCGCGGATCGCGGCGGCATGGCCGAGGAACTCGTCCGCGACCTCGGTCTCCTCCGCGGTCCAGCGGGCGCGCACCGCCTGCTCGCCGCGTTCGGCGACGAGGGTGCGATAGCGCAGCGCGAATTTCTCCACCTGGCGGACATAGTAGGCGAGGCTCTCGGTCGCGGTGTCGATCGCGGTCAGCCCGCCGCCGATCACCACGACGGGCAGGCGCACCTGCAGGTTGGCGATGGAGGAGAACTTCGCCGCGCCGGTGAGCTGCAGCGCCATCAGGAAGTCGGACGCCTGGCGCACGCCGCGCGCGAGCCCGTTCGGGATGTCGAGCACGGTGGGACGGCCGGCGCCCATGCACAGCGCGATGTGGTCGAAGCCCATCGCCCAGGCGTCGTCGATCGACAGCGTGGCGCCGCCGCCGAAGCGGATGCCGCCGAAATGCGCGAAGGCGTCCCGCCGCTCGAGCAGCAGGCGCACGAGCTTCAGGTAGTTCTTGTTCCAGCGCACCGTGATGCCGTACTCGGCGACGCCGCCGAACCCGGCCATCACGCGGTCGTCCAGGTTCTCGTACAGCGTCTCGACGTCACGCACCGGCGCCGTCGGGTCGATCCGCAGCGGCTCGATCTTGAGCCCGTCGATCGCGACTACCGTGTGGCCGTCGTTCATCAGGTGATGCGCGAGCGTGAAGCCCGCGGGCCCCAGCCCGACGATCAGCACCTTGCGTCCGCTATCCGGCCGGGGCAGGGGACGGCGAAGGTCGAGCGGGTTCCAGCGCGTCAGCAGCGCGTAGATCTCGAACCCCCAGGGGAGCCCCAGCACGTCCTTCAGGACGGAGGTCTCGGCCTGCGGGATGTCGACCGCTTCCTGCTTCTGGTAGATGCAGGCCTTCATGCAGTCGTTGCAGATGCGGTGGCCGGTCGCCGCCATCATCGGGTTGTCGATGGCGATCGTGGCGAAGGCGCCCAGCACGCTGCCCTGGGCACGCAGCGTGTGCATCTCGCTGATTTTCTCATCCAGCGGGCAGCCGTTCAGCGTGACTCCGAAGGTCGACTTCTGGAACTGGCCGGTCTTGCGGTCCTTCAGCCCCTTGCTGCAGCTATCCTTGCCCTGCGTGTGGCACCAGATGCAGTAGTTCATCTGGTCCAGCGCCTGCTGCGTGTTCATGCCGGCATCGGTCAGCGCGAACCCGTCGCGCTGACGCCAGTCATGCTCCGGCAGCCGCATCATGGTGACGCCGTCGCGCTCGATCGTCTCGACCGGCACGAGGTGGTTCGGATCGACGCGATGCGGCACCCGGAACAGCGTGCCGCCGGCATGGGCGGCGCGGCCGGCCTCGGTCAGCGTGGCCCAGGCGGCGTAGCGCAGCGCCTCGTCCAGCGCCTCCGCGGCCCCCTCGGTCTCCCAGGCGGTCACGGCGGTGGCGAAGCCGAGTTCCGTCAGCGGCGCGCCCATCCGCGCTTCCAACGCGGCGCGCAGGGCCGGGCCGTCGAACCCGGACGGGTCGGCGTGCTTCTTCACCGCCTGGCGCTGCACGAACAGACGCTTGCAGGCATGGATCGGGTCGAGTCGCGCAGTCTCCCGCGCCAGGGCGTCCGTCTCCGCCGTCACGCCGAACAGCGCTGCGACGAACCCGTCCAGATGCGGGCCCAGGGCGACGATCAGGTCGCTCTCTTCCTTGTCGGCCAGCGCATCGGGGGCCGCGCGGGCGGCGAGCAGGCGGGCATGCAGGTCGGCATCCGCCTCGGCCAGCACCTGCAGGAACATGCGGTCCAGGCGGATTAGGCCGTCGCGGGTCGCCAGGTCGGCGAAGGTGACGCCGAAGCCCAGCGAGGTCTCGCCGGCATGCGGCTGGTCGGCCGAGGGGAGCAGGTCCATCACGGGTTCAAACCATCTTCTGCAGAAGAGCGATCAGGGTTCGGCGCTCTTCGTCCGACAACGGCGCCAGCGCGGTGTCATGGGCGCGGCGCGCGCATGCCACGGCGGCGCCCACCAGGGCAAGCCCGGCCTCGGTGGGCGCGAGGACCGCGGTGCGGCGATCCATCGGGTCGTGGGTGCGCGCGATCAGCCCGCGCGCGGTCAGGCGGCGCACCACGCCCTGGATGGTCGCCGGGTCCATGGCGACCAGTCGCCCCAGCAGGTTCTGCGTGACTCGTCCCAGCTCCACCGTCTTCGCGAGCGCGGCGAACTGCGTCGGCGTGAGCCCCACCTCCGTGGCGGCATCGAGGAAGATCGCCGCGTGCCGCTGGTGCGCACGGCGGAGCAGGAAGCCGATATGTGCCTCGAGCGTGAACGGCTCCGCGGCGGACAGCAGGGTTTCCGGCACCAGGCGTCGTCCTCTCCATGGATGGGCACACCGGGGAAGGGCGGTCGACCCATGGCTGCGCCTTCGATCGTTCGGATACGAACAATTCATGCACAATGCAAGTTTTCGACCACCGAATACATGCATGGCAGCAAGGAGCGGAGCGGCGCGCCGACCAGCCCGCGCGTTGAGGAATGCTTAGGCGCATCGCGTCATCCTGTCCGCCATGCCACAGCCAATGCGGCCCGAGGATGCAGCCGCGCGTCGGACCGCCCGGGGCCGCGCATCCCAGGCGCGCGGCGTGCGGGCGGAGGACGCCGCGATCGCGGCGCTCGAGGCCGAGGGATGGGCACTGCGGGCCCGCCGGCAGCGCACCGCGGCCGGCGAGATCGACCTGGTCGCCGAACGCGACGGGCTGCTCGCCTTCGTCGAGGTGAAAGCCCGGCGATGCCTCGCCGAGGCGGCCATGGCGCTCGGTCCACGCCAGCAGGCGAGGCTGCTGGCCGCGGCGGAGATCCTGCTTGCGGACCATCCGGACTGGGGCGCGGCCGGTGTGCGGTTCGACCTGATCGTGGTGGACGCGACCGGGCGCGTGCGCCGCATCGCGGACGCGTTCCGGTGGGAGGAAACGGGCGGGTGACCGGGTTGCCACGAGCGGCGTGCATCCCCGGCGGTCGCCTTGTCCGGACCGTGACGCTCGTTGCGGGCGCCGCGTTCCGTCCGGCCCCGATCCGCTCTACCTTCGCGGAATGGGAACGTCCGTCGCCGCGCCAAGCCTCTCCGCCGCCGCGCGCCGCCACGCCATCATCTGCGTCCTGAGCGCCTCCGCCACGTTCTCGTTCGGTGCGGCCGTGGTGAAGGCGCTCACCGAGAGCGTGCCTATCCTGGAGATCGTCGTCGCGCGCAGCCTGGTCGGGTTCCTCGCCATGCTGCCCGTGCTCTGGCGACAGGGGGGACTCGGCGCGCTCGCCACCCGGCGCCCCGGCGGCCACGTCCTGCGCACCCTCTACGGGTTCGTCGGCACGGTGACGACGATCTACGGCTACACCGTCCTGCCGCTCGCGACCGTCACCGCCCTCGGCTTCGCCATGCCCTTGTGCCTCACCGCCCTGTCGGTCCCCCTGCTGGGGGAGCGCGTGGGGTGGCGCCGCGCGTCGGCCGTGCTGGTGGGGTTCGCCGGCGTGATGATCATGCTGCGGCCCTGGCGCAGCGGTGCGGACTCGCTTCCGGCGTTCGCCGTCGCTGCCGTGCTGGCCGGCGTCGTGGCGTGGGCGCTCGCGATGATCAGCATCCGCCGCATGGGCGAGGCGGGGGAGAAGAACGTCACCATCGTCGCCTGGTACAGCCTCGGCACCGCCCTGCTCGCGCTGGTCGGTGCGGTCCCGGTCTGGGTGACGCCCAGCCTGGGCCAGCTCGCGGCGCTGGTGCTCGCGGGTGTGCTGTCGGGCACCGCGCAGCTCCTGATGACCGAGGGCTACCGCGCCGGGGAGGCGACCCTCGTCGCGCCCTTCGAATACGGCGCCATCATCTACGCCACGCTTCTCGGCCTCGTCTTCTGGGGCGAGTGGCCCGACCAGTGGAGCCTGCTGGGCGTCGTGGTCCTGGTCGGCGCCGGCCTCTACATCTGGCGTCGCGAGGTCACGCTCGGCCTGCGCCGCTGAGCCGGTCCGCCACGGTCCTCCCCCGGCGGTCGCCCCGACGGCGCCGATCCGGCGCCCGCCCGCCTCCTCACGCGCCCGTCGGTTGCGAGCAGAAGCAGGATGGGCAAATCACCTCGATGACCTCGTTCGATCTCATCGCGATCCTGCTCACCCTGGCTGCCATCCTGGGATGCGTGAACTACTTCGTGTTCCGCCTGCCCAGTACGATCGGGCTGATGGCCGGCGCGCTGATCGTCTCCGTCGTGGTGCTCGCGATCGACCGGTTCTATCCCACGCTGAACCTGCGGGAGCGATGGCAGGCGGTGGTGGCCATCACCGACCTTCCCCACGTCTTCCTCGACGGCGTGCTCGCCTTCATGCTGTTCGCGGGCGCGCTGCACGTCGACATGCAGGCCCTGCGCGACAACAAATGGGCCGTACTCGCGCTGGCCACCTTCGGCACCCTGCTGTCGACCGCGCTGCTGGGTGGGGGCATGGCCTGGGCGCTGGGCGGCGCGCTTCCGCTCACCTGGTGCATCGTGCTCGCCAGCATCCTCGCCCCCACGGATCCGATCGCGGTCGCCGGCCTGCTGCAGCGCGTCGGGCTGCCGTCCGGCCTGCAGGCGATCATCGCCGGGGAGAGCCTGTTCAACGATGGCGTCGCCGTCGTGGTGTTCTCCCTCGCCCTCTCGGTCGCGGGCGGACACAGCGTCAGCGCCACCGACGTGGCGGTGCAGTTCCTGGAGGAAGCGGTGGGCGGCGTCCTGCTGGGGCTGGTCACCGGCTATCTCGCCTACCGGCTGATGCGGCTGATCGACGAGTACCGGCTGGAGCTGACGATCTCGCTCGCCCTCGTCACGGGCACCTACAGCCTGGCGCACCAGATCGGGGTGTCCGGCCCGATCTCGGTCGTGGTGACCGGGCTGCTGATCGGGCATCGCGCCCGCCGCCATGCCTGGAGCGAGCAGACCCAGATGCAGGTGAACACGTTCTGGTCGCTGGTGGACGAGCTGCTGAACGCGGTGCTGTTCCTGCTGCTGGGATTCGCCCTGCTCTCGGTGGAGGCGGACCGCCCGGGGCTGACGGCCGCGGCGATCGGGGTTGGGCTCGCGGTGGTGGTGCGGATGATCAGCGTGTCCGTGCCCGTCGCGTTCCTGCACCTGCGCCGGATGCAGAAGGCGCGCGGGATCGTGGTGCTGACCTGGGGCGGGCTGCGCGGCGGCATCTCGGTCGCGCTCGCGCTCAGTCTCCCGCCCTCGCCCTGGCGGCGGGAGATCCTCACGGTGGTCTACGCGGTGGTGGTGTTCACCATCCTGATCCAGGGGCTGAGCATCCCCTGGCTGGTCCGGCGCCTGTACGGCAAGGGCGGCGGATCAGATCAGGCCGGCCACGAGCACGGTCAGCAGGCCTAGCACCAGGTTGATCGCGATCGCGGTCCGGATGGAGGCGATCGCCCCGGCCTTGGCCTCGGCGTGTTCGGTCCGGCGGAAGCTGCGGTACGGACCGAACACCACCCAGAGGAACACCACGGTCATCAGCAGGCCGAGCGCCAGCATGGCATGCACGTTCCAGGGCACGCCGGCCATGCCGCCCAGCATGCTGAGCATCCAGAAGCCGGTGATCAGCAGCAGCGGCATCGCGTGCCAGATCACCAGGAAGAAGCGCTTGTAGACCTGCCCGTGCAGCGCGATCCGCTGCGGCCCGTCCAGCACCGCCACGCTGGGCCGCAAGACGAGCCAGGCGAAGCCGAGGCCGCCCACCCAGAGCACCGCGGCGATCAGGTGGATCGCCTTCAGCCACGAATACAGCGTCATGAGGTCATCCCGAGTAGTTCATGGAGCAGCGCCCGCAATTCGGCCGCCGCGGTGGAACGTGGGGCGGCTTCGCTGACGCCCAAGCCCTCGGCGAACGCGCTCGCGAAGCCGGTGCGGTTGCCGATCCCGGCCGCGAGCACCGGCAGCTCGCGGCGGGCGAGATCGGCGGCGATGGTGTCGCGAAGCCGGGACGCCGGGGGCACGCGGTTCAGCACGATCGCCGCCGGCCGCTTTTCGTCCCGCGCGAGCTTCAGCGTGCCCTCGGCCGCCCAGACGTCCGGCGCGCTGGGCTGCACCGGCACGAGCACCAGCGTGGCGCCGCGGATCGCGAGCTTCGCATCGGTGTCGACCTGCGGCGGGCTGTCCACCAGCACCACGTCGTGGCTGCGTCCCAGCCGGTCCAGTTCGGCGGTGAGGCGCCAACCCGCGACGTCGGAGAAGGTGAGGGCGGCGGCCGGGGTGGGGCGGGCGCTGCGCAGCTCGTGCCAGCGCGTGAGGCTGCGTTGCGGGTCGATGTCGAGCAGGGCGACCCGCCGGTCCTTGGCGAGTGCGGCCGCGAGATTCGCCGCGAGCGTGGTCTTGCCGGTGCCGCCCTTCTGCTGGGCGACGGTGATGACGATCGCCATGGGTTGCGACTCCGTCCGGTCCGCCCCCATCAAGCGCAGAACGGCGCCGTGCGCGCCAGCCCGCTGCAGTGCAGCATGGACGATGCGGCGGCGCGGCGGTCAGCCGGCCGCGCCGAAGGCGTTGAAGGTGATCAGCGTGTAGGTGTCCTTCACGCCGGGGAGGCGCTGGATCTTCTCGGTCACGAAGAGGCCGGTGTCCTGGCCCTCCTGCAGGTAGAACTTGCCCAGCAGGTCGTACTGGCCGGAGGTGGAGAACAGCTCCGACATCTCCTCGATCGTGTCGGAGGCTTCCTGGGCGACCTTGTACGCCTGTCCCATCTCGCATTTGATCATGACGAAGATCGGTCGCATGGGCTGGCCCCTCGGGCGGTTGCGGGGGCGGCATGCAAGCCGATCCGCCCGCCGATGTCGAGGCGACGGATCGGCGTGCCCCCGGCGTCCCGGCGCGCCGGGACCGCACGAAGAGCCGGGTCAGCTCGTATGCACCGTCAGCGGCAGGTCGTGGCTGCCATGCGTGGTGGCGAGCGTGACATAGGCGCCGGCGCCCGTTCCGGCCTGGCTGGCGTAGAGCGCCGCGACGCCGCTCGCCGTCAGGTCCGCGACCTCGGTCGTGCCGTCGTAGAGCAGCACCTCCGCCATGTGGCCCGCCACCTCGCGGATCACCTCGCTGGTCGCATGCAGGCCCAGCACGGTGATGTCGCTCTTGGCGTCGAGCGTGATCGGCGAGAGGAACGTCATGCCGGCCGGCTGCCCGAGCGGCCCGCCGATCGCGAGATGGGAGGCGTGGAGCTGGATCGTGTCGCTGGTCGCGGCACTCTGGATCGTCAGGCTCGATCCCGTCGCCGCCATGATCCCGCTGCCGCTGAGCGCGCCGACCTGCAGCGCCGATCCGTCCACCGTCATGCGCCCGTCGTTTTCGAGCGGGCCGTAGACGGGCGCGGGCGCGCGATAGGCGCCGATCAGGGTCAGCGTCGCCCCGTCGGTCAGGTGGCTGTCGCCCGTGACCACCACGGTGCCCGTCTGCGTGCTGACCGAAATCCTGGACCCGCTGGCCTCGATCGTCGGGGTGACGATCCTGGCGGTGGATTGCGGCGCGAGGCCCGATCCACCGTCGATGGAGCGGGTCAGTGGCCCCAGCTCCACCGTGGCCTGGCTGCCGGCGGCGTCGAACACCCAGAGGGCGCCGGTGAGCGGATTGGTGCTCGTGCCGGTGCCGGGCGACCAGGCGTCGCCGGGGGCGGCCTTGCTCCACCACAGATGGTCGGCGTTTTCCTGCCAGATGCGGCCGTTCACGTAGGCGATCTCGGTCACGCGCGCGGTGGTCGGATCGGCGACGCCGTTCACCGCGACCTGGCCGCCCGCGATCGACCAGCTCGCGCCATGCGCATCGATCAGCGTGCCGCTCGGCAGGCCGGGGACGGCGGAGGCGCCGGTCACGCTCCGGTCGGGGGACATGGTCTCCACGGGATAGGGCGTCGTTGCGGTGCCGGCGGGCGGGCCCCAGGCGGCGGCCGGGGACGATTTCGCCCACCACAGGCCGTCCTGGTTCTGCTGCCAGACCTGCCCGTCGACATAGGCGAGCGCGACGACGTTGGCCGTCGTCGTGTCCACCGCGCCGTTCACCACGACGTGCCCGCTGGCGATGACCCAGTCGTTGCCGCTTGCATCGGTGATGATCGCGCCTTCGCCGCGGGCCATGATGTCGTTGGCGCTCACGCCCGGGATCGGCACCGGCGGCGTTGCGGTGCCGTAGGACGGCGACCACGCGGCGGTCGGGGAGGTCTTGCCCCACCAGAGGTTCTGCGTGTTCTCCTGCCAGACCACGCCCTGCGCGTAGGCGAGGTGGGTCACGTTGGCCGTGCTCGTGTCGACGACCCCGTCGACCGTCACGCGCCCCTGCGCATCGATGCTCCAGACATGGCCGCCTGCATCGGTGATGGCACCGCCGCGCCCGACCAGCGCGTTCTCGAGTGACTGCATGATGGGTCCCTGCGATGTGGCTGGATGTCGGTGCATCTTAGGGTCGACTTGGGTCGTTGGCGCGGCTGGTCAGTCCTCAACTTGCAGTGTCGGCGAATTCTCAACGACCTCGTTGAGAATTCGCCAGTATTCGCGCGGTTCGTCCCGGGTCAGTGCGCGCCGCCACCACCGCCCCCGCTCGCACGGCGCATCAGCGCGACGGCCGCCAGCGCCAGCAGCAGCGCGGCTCCCATCAGGTAGAACGCGTCGCCATAGGCCAGGAAGTAGGACTGCGCCCGCACCGTGCGGCCGACCTGCACGACCGCCTCGTGCCAGGCGCTCGCCGGATCGGCGTCGCCCAGCGACAGGAACCGCTGCTGCAGGGCGGCGAGCCGCTCCCGCGTCGCCGGGTCGAGCAGCGAGACATGGCTCATGATCACGGTGGAATGGAACTGCTCGCGCTTGGTCACGAACGTCTCCAGCGTCGCGATGCCCACCGATCCGCCGAGATTGCGCATCATGTTGAACATGGCGGAGGCGGAACCCGCGTTCTCCCGCTCGATCCCGCCCGTCGCGAGCACGGAGAGCGGCGCCATCAGCATCGCCTGCCCCACGGCGCGCACCAGGTTCGGCACCAGCAATTGCGGGCCCGCATAGTCGGCATAGAGGCCGAGGTTCATGAAGCAGCTCGTCGCGAACAGCGCGAGGCCGGTGCCGACCAGCACGCGCGTGTCGATCCAGCGCATCAGGAACGGCACGCAGGGGATCAGCACGAGCTGCGGCAGGCCGGTCCAGGCCAGCACCATCCCCACCTGCTCGGAGTTGTAGCCCTGCATCTGCGAGAGATAGACGGGCAGCAGGTAGACCGATCCGTACAGCGCCATGCCCACGATCACGTTGGCCACGCTGCCCAGCCCGAAATTCCGCCGCTTGAGCAGTCGCAGATTGAGCAGTGGCGCCGGGGAGGTGAGCTCGATCCACAGGAACAGCCCGAGTGAGATCGTGGCCACGACGGTGAGGCGAACGATGAAGGCGGAGCCGAACCAATCGTCCTTGTTGCCCTCCTCCAGCACCGTCTGCAGGGAGGCGAGGCCGATCGCGAGCGTCGCGATGCCGGGCCAGTCGCCCTTCGCGAGCAGGCTGAGGTTCATCGGCGCCTTGGGCAGCGACGGCCACAGCGTCAGGATCATCACCGCGCCGGGCACCAGGTTCACGTAGAAGATGTATTCCCAGCCATAGGTCTCGGTGAGCCAGCCGCCGATCGTCGGGCCGATCGCCGGTGCGAACGTCGCCGACAGGGCGAACATCGCCATGCCGACCGGCTGCTTGGAGCGCGGCAGCATGGTCAGCGTGATGGTGAAGGCGAGCGGGATCAGCACGCCACCGAAGAACCCCTGCAGGGCGCGCAGGATGATCATCTGCCCCAGGTTCTGCGCGAAGGCGCAGGCCACGGACATCACCAGGAACATGATGGTGTTGCCCAGCAGGTAGCGGCGCAGCGAGAACACGGGCGCGAGGAAGCCGGTGAGCGGGATCACCACGATCTCGGCCACCAGGTAGGCGGTGGAGATCCAGCCGCCCTCGTCGATCCCGGCGCCGATCGCGCCCTGGATGTTCGGCAGCGAGGCGTTGGTGATCTGGATGTTCAGCACGGCGATGAACGCGCCGATGATGGAGCCGCAGACCGCCATCCAGGTCTTCGCATCCACCCGATCGGATTGCGTCGGGAGCGAGGGATCACTCATGGGAGCTCTCCGTCCGGCCGAACGGCCGGCGCAGCGTATGGGCAGGCGTAGCGTTTGGTCGTGTCGGCCGGCGCAGCGTGAAGGCGCGGCGCGGCGGGAGGGGGCGGCGCAGCGTGCAGGCCGGCGTCAGGGCGCCGGCCGGCTCGTGACGCGGGTGTCGATCACCGGCTCCACCGACATGCCGGGTCGCAGCAGGTGCGCCGCATCCACCCCGGGCGTGTGGTCCAGCACGATCTTCACCGGCAGGCGCTGCACGATCTTGGTGAAGTTGCCGGTCGCGTTGTCGGGCGGCAGCAGCGCGAACTGCAGCCCCGTGGCCGGCGCGATGCTGTCCACGTGGCCCCGGATCTCCATGTCGGGGAAGGTGTCGACGCTGATCTCCACCTTCTGGCCGGGCCGCACGTCGGTGAGCTGCGTCTCCTTGTAGTTCGCCACCACGTAGACGCCGTCCAGCGGCACCACCGCCATCAACTGCGTGCCGGCCTGCACGTATTGCCCGACGCGCAGGGAGCGTGCGCCGACCACGCCGTCCACCGGCGCGGTGATCGTGGTGTAGCCGAGGTTGAGCCGCGCCTGGTCTTCGGCCGCCTTGTAGTGCTCGAGCTGTGCCACCGCCTTCACGCGGCCGGCCTGCAGCACCGCGAGCTGCTGCTGCGCGCTGGCCGCCGAGGCCCGTGCCTGGGCCAGCCCCGCCTGGCGCTGCAGCAACAGCGATTCCGTCTGCTGCTGCTGCTGCACCGAACCGGCCCCGGTGCGCGCGAGGGTGTCGTACCGCGACTGGTCCTGCCGGGCGAAGCGCAGCGCGGCTTCCGCGGATTCGACCTGGGCCGCGCCTTCCTGGATCAGCGAGGCCTGCCGTTCGATCTGCGCGTCGATCGACCGGATCTCGCTCTCGGCCGTGGCGCGGTCGGCGGCCGCCTGGTGCAGCGCGGTCTGGAAGTCGCGCGGGTCGATCCGCGCGAGCACCTGGCCGGCCTTGACCTGCTGGTTGTCGCTGACGAGCACCTGGCTGATGTACCCCGAGACGCGCGGCGCGATCAGCGTGTTGTCGGCCTGCACGTAGGCGTCGTCGGTGGCCACCAGGAAGCGCCCGTTCTGCCAGTAGTCGAGGCCGAAATGCGCCGCGGCGGCGACGCCCAGCACCACGGCCGCGCCGATCGCCAGCCGCTTGGCGCCGAAGCGCCGGGGCCGGGTCGGGGAGGCGAGGCGCGGGTCCTCGGCGCGCGGTCCGCCCCGCGCCTCGCCGCGCATATCCCTGTCGCTCGCGTTCCGCTCGAGGGTCGCGGCGTTCGATACGGTCTGGTCCATGGGCTCCACCCTTCGCGCCATGCCGGCGCATTTCCGCGACAGAATGTAGCGATATGCCGCGTCTCTGCGAGGGGAAGCTCCGCCCCTGGCGCGCAGGGCAGATATGCGACAGAGTGTCGCGAAATTGGGTTGCCCCGCGTCCGCGCCGCCGGGAGACACCCCATCTTGAGGGGCGACAGGAACAGGAGGTCGTGCCGTGTCCGCCGTGTCATCCGCTGTTCGCCCGCGTCCGGCGCCGGCCCATCGTATGCCGGGGCGGCCGCGCTGCGACGTGACCCACAAGGCCGTGCTGGACGCCGCCTACGCGCTGCTGGCGGAGGACGGGATCGGCCGGTTCACCATCGAGCGCGTCGCCACGCGTTCGGGCGTCGCGCGCTCGACCATCTACCGGTGGTGGCCGACCAAGGGGGCGCTGGCGATGGAGGGGTTCCTGGCCGCCGTCGCGCCCGAGATCGCGGTCCCGGCCAGCGGATCGGCGGCGGGCGATCTGCGGGAACAGGTGAAGCGCTTCGCGCGGCTGCTGCGCGGCACGGTCGGGCGCATCATCCGTGGGATCATCGCCGAGGGGCAGAGCGACCCGGAGACGATCGCGACCTTCGTGGATGGGTTCGTCACGCCACGCCGTGCCGAGGGCGGCGCGATCCTGCGACGGGGCATCGAGAGCGGAGAGCTGCGAACCGATCTCGAAGTGGATCTCGTGCTCGCCGGCCTCTACGCGCCGCTCTACGTCTGGATGCTGCTGAACGAGTCGCTCGACGACGAGAAGGTCGAGCGGCTCACGCAAAGCGTGCTGGCCGGGTGCATGGCGGCGCAGCCCGTCGCGGACCCCGTGGGCTGACACCCGCCTCCGGCCCCGTTCGAGGGCACCGGGAGGGCAGGGTCGCCGCACGCGGGTCCGACGGCCGGCCGCCGTGCGGCGCGCGGGAGACGCCGCGGGTCAGGCGGCGAGTTTCGCGGGCGGCTCGCTCGTCGCCGAAAGCCGGTGCGCGGCCACGCCCAACCGGATCAGCATCTCGGGCACGGACGGCGCGGCGGGCACGGGGCCACCCTTGGCGAACGCGGTCCAGGCGGCCCACTCGGACACGTCCAGGTCCAGCAGCGCCCGCCGCTCTCCGACGCTCAATGCCTGCCCGCCGGCCAACAGATCGAACATCGCGAACTGCGCGCGCGCCACGCGATCGCTCGTCAGCCAGGTCGGGTTCTGCAGCATACCGCACTCCTCGGTGTTCGGTTCCGAAGCCGAATGTTGGAGACGGTCGAGGCGGGATTCTGGGCGAACCGTGGTCGATTTGTGGCGGCAACGACACCGGCCCGTGAGCGTCGTTCACGAGCCCGCAAGCACCGGTCCCCAGGTGACGGACGGGCGACGACGCCTGTATCGTGCGCCGATCGGTCAGGGGGACGAACGGCATGGAACTGGCACAGGCGCGCCGGTCGCGGATCACGCCGCGGCTGGGCGGGCACATTCTCGCGGATGCACTGGTCGCGCAGGGAATCGACCACGTGTTCGAAGTGCCGGGGGAGAGCTTCCTCGACACGCTCGACGGGCTGTATGCCGCGAGCAAGAAGCTGAAGCTCGTCACCTGCCGCTTCGAGGCGGGCGCGGTGAACATGGCCGAAGCCTACGGCAAGCTCACCGGCCGTCCCGCCGCCGCCTTCGTCACGCGCGGCCCCGGCGCCTGCCACGGCGCGATCGGCGTGCACGTCGCCTTCCAGGACAGCACGCCCATGCTGCTGTTCGTCGGCCAGATCCCGCATGAGGACACCGGCCGCGACGCGTTCCAGGAAGTCGACTACCGCCAGATGTTCGCGCCCCTCGCGAAATGGGTGACGCAGATCGACCACGCCCACCGCATCCCGGAAGTCGTCGCGCACGCCGTCGACGTCGCGACCTCCGGCCGGCCCGGACCGGTGGTGATCGCGCTGTCGGAGGAGATGCAGAAGGCCACCGCCGAAGTCCCCGACCTGCCGCGCATTCCCCGCTCCGTCGCGTTCCCCGATCCGGCCGCGCTGCAGCACATGCGCGCGCTGCTCGCTAAGGCGAAGAAGCCGGTCGCCGTGGTCGGCGGCTCCTGCTGGAGCGCCGAGGGCCGCGCCGCGCTGCAAGCCTTCCTGACCGCCAACGACATCCCCGTCACCGTCGGCTTCCGCCGGCAGGCGCATTACGACGGCACGCAGGACAACTTCGCAGGCGACCTCGGCGTCGGCTCCGATCCCGGCCTGATCGGCAAGGTGAAGGACGCCGACCTCATCCTCGCGATCGGCTCCCGTCTCGGCGATGCCGTCACCCAGGGCTACACGCTGCTCGACATGGCCGGTCGCGTGCCGATCATCCAGGTCCTTCCCGACGGCGCCGAGATCGGCCGCGTCTTCCGCCCCGCGCTCGGCATCGTCTCCGACCTCAACGCCTTCGCGATCGCGGCGGCCGCGCTCGACCCGCTGCAACCCGGCTGGTCGCGCTGGACGCGCGAGCTCCGCTCCCTGCGCGAGGCACAGCGCGCCGTGCCGAACTACGACGGCGCGCTGAACCTCGGCACCTGCATGCGGGAGCTCGAGACGCTGCTCGCGCCGGATGCGATCGTGACGACCGATGCCGGCAACTTCGCCGGCTGGGCGACGCGCTTCCTGAACTTCGGGGAAGGGCAGCGCTACATCGGCCCGACCAACGGCGCGATGGGCTACTCGGTCCCGGCGGCGATCGGCGCCAAGATCACCTTTCCCGACCGCATGGTCGTCTCCATGGTCGGCGATGGCGGGTTCATGATGACGGGGCAGGAGATCGCGACCGCCTTCCACCACGGCGTCGCGCCGATCGTGCTTGTGTTCAACAACCAGATGTACGGCACGATCCGCATGCACCAGGAGCGCGCCTATCCCTGGCGCGTCTCCGGCACCGCGCTGACCAACCCCGATTTCGCGCGCTACATCGAGGCGTTCGGCGGCCATGGCGAAGTGGTGTCCGAAACCGCGGAGTTCGGCCCCGCCTTCCGCCGCGCGGTCGACAGCGGCAAGCCCGCGCTGATCGAGCTGCGCATGAACCCGGAGCAGATCACCACGCGCGCGACGATCGCCGATCTGCGCGCCGGCAAGACGCCGCCCAAGCCCGCCGCCAAGCCCAAGCGGGCCGCCGCGGCGAAACACCCGAAGCCGGCGCGCAGCCCCGCGGCGAAGAAGCGGAGCTGAGCCGCTCGCCATGACGCAGTCGCCCCCGCCCGACGAGCTGCTCGCCGAGGCGGGGCGGCTGTTCCATGCTGGGCAGGAGCCGGCGGCCGCCGCGCGCTGCCGCGCCCTCCTCGACCAGCACCCCGCCCATGTCGAGGCGCGGCACCTGCTCGGCGTCATCGCCGTCCGCCGCGGCGATTTCGCGGACGCGGTCAGCCATCTCGAGCGCGCCGCCGCGCTGCGGCCGGAAGATGCGCGGATCGCCGGCAATCTGGGGCGCGCCTGGATGGGCCTGCACGCGCCGGACCGCGCCGTGGCCGCGCATCGGGCGGCGCTGGCGACGGGGCCGGCGACGGCGGACGGGCTGAACGAGCTCGCCACCGCGCTGGGCGAAGCGGGCGAACGCGCGGCGGCCGAGGCCGCCTACCGCCATGCGCTGAGCCTCGCGCCCGGCCATGCGCCGGCCCGCTACAATCTCGGCCGGCTGCTCGCGGCGGAGGCGCGCACCGAGGAGGCGCTCGAGGCGCTGCATGCCGTGCTGGCGGTCCTGCCCCCGGACTCGCCGCGTCGGGACGACGTGCTGGCCGCGCTGGTCACGGCGCTGGCCGACGCCGACCGCATGGAGGAGGTGGTGGCGCTCTGCCGCCGCGAACGGGCGCGCGGCGGCGCGCGACCCGCCGCTGCCTGGAACGAATCGCTCGCCCTGCTCTGCCTCGGACGCTGGCGCGAGGCGTGGCCGCTCTACGAATCGCGCTGGGACGTGCCGGCGCACGAGCGGCCCGATCGTCCGACGACGGTGCTCGACCTCGCTGCCGTGCAGAACCGCCACGTGCTGATCCTGGGGGAGCAGGGACGCGGCGACGTGCTGCAGTTCGCCCGCTACGCGCCCCTGGTGGCCGCTCGCGGCGCGCGCGTGACGCTGCAGGTCTATCCCGATCTGGTGCCGGTGCTGCACGGCTTGCCGGGCGTGCGGGTGCTGTCGACCGAGGCAGCGGCGCCGGTGGCGGATGTCGTCACCCCGCTGCTGAGCCTGCCGCTCGCCTTCGGCACGACGCCGGAGACGATCCCGGCGCCGGTGCCGTATCTGCACGTCCCGGCCGACCGCCGAACCGCGTGGCGGGGGCGGGTCGGGCGGCGCCGGCAATGGCGCATCGGGCTCGCCTGGCGCGGCCTGCAGCACATCCCGGAGCGCACCTTGCCCGTGACGGCGCTGGCGCCGCTGCTGAGGGTCGAGGGCTGCAGCTTCCACGTGCTGCAGAAGGACGTGTCCGACGAGGACGCGACCTGGCTCGATGCCAGCGGCGTCGTTCTGCACGACGACGACCTCGTGGATTTCGCCGACACCGCCGCGCTCGCCGAACGCATGGACCGGGTGGTCACGATCGACACGTCGGTCGCGCATCTTGCCGGCGGGTTGGGCCTTCCGGGGTGGGTGCTGCTGCCGGCGGTGGCGGACTGGCGATGGGGCCGGGGAGGGACGACGTCTCCGTGGTACCCCACCCTCCGCCTCGCCCGGCAGCCGGCGCGCGGGGATTGGGCGCCCGCCGTGGCGGCCGTCGCGGCCGCCTTGCGCGCCGAAATCCACCACGCGCCGGCGGGACCGGTCGGCGCCGCCTAGGGCACTTCCGGCCCACTTGCGCTTACCGGAAGTGCTCTCGTGCGCCGCTTGGTCACGCGATCCACGGCTCCGGCGAGTGCGCCACCGCCGATCGTGCCTCCGCCGATCGTGCTCCTGGCGCTTGCGATCCCGTCCCCGGCGTCACCGGCCGGACATGCGCCGGCCGGTCCGCGCTCAGGCGTCCGCGTGTGGCCGCGCGCAGGTGTTGATGCCGAGGAGGGAGTAAAGCGGGCAGAACCCGATCAGCGCGGATCCCAGCGGGATCAGGCCGATCCAGCCCCACGGCGTCTCGGGCCCGACGAACACCAGCGCGATCAGCACCAGCCCGACGATCACCCGCAGCACCCGATCGATCGAACCGACGTTGCGTGTCATGTCACGATCCTCCTTCGCCCGGCCGGGGGGATGTCGCGGGGCCGGTATCCGCGTCGCTGCGCCCCATTCGCCGTCGGGGCGCGACGTCAGGCGATGCCCGCCAGTCCGCGCAGCGCGAGCGCGGCGAGCAGGGCGGCGTTGAGCAGCAGCAGCGCGGGCGAGACGCGCGCGACGGTGGCCTGCCAGCGCCCCCCTGCGGCCTGGCCGGCGAGACCGATCAGCATCAGCGTGGGCGCGGTGCCGAGCCCGAAGGCGAGCATCGCGGTCGCGCCGAGGGCAGCGGACCCCGCGCCGGCCACGGCGATCAGCGCGGCGTAGAGCATGCCGCAGGGCAGGAAGCCCAGCAGGACGCCGAGTGCGTAGCCGCCGCGCGGGCGGCCGCGATCGATCCGCCCCGCGGCGCGCGCGAGCAGCCGGCTCCAGCCGGAGGGTGCGCGGTCGAGGGACGGGATCGCCGCGCCGATCCGCGGCGCGAGCCGGCGGAGCGCATGCAGCAGGAACAGTGCGGCGCCGCAGAGCAGGAGCAGCGCGGAGAGCCGGCCGAACCAGGGGAGTTGCATCAGCGCCCCGCCGCCGGCACCGGCCAGCGCGCCCAGCAGAACGTAGGTGGTGAGGCGGCCGAGATGGTACGGCAGGAGAAGGCCGGCCCGCACGCGCCGCCACTCGCAGAAGCGGGCGACCGGGAGCACGGCCATGCGGTCCGCGACCTGGCCCAGCACGAACCCGCCGCACATCGGCCCGCAATGCATCGGGGCGCCGGCGAGGCCGGCCACGGCGAGGGTCGCCAGGATGCCGCCGCCGGTCGGGACGGCACCACACCACGCCATCAGACTCTGGAACCCTGTGCTCACCCCGCCACCATGTGGACCGGCTCTGTCCGGAGCATTGATCTGCGTCAATGCTGGCGTAACCCCGCCTCTCCAATTTGCAACGAAGCGCGCCGAGTCCCGGCCGCCGTGCCCCTAGCGTGCACCTTCACCGGAGTTGCAGATGGACATCGAGGCAAGCGACCTCATCGTCGGAATCATGATGGCCGTGTTCGGGCTGATCGGCCTGATCATGGCCGCGGGCGCGACCGACAACGAAATCTACGTGTTCGGCCTGTCCCTCCTCGGGTTCGCGGTCGTGTTCGACTTCGGTCTGATCCGCCGCCACTTCGACAAGGCGGAGGCGCGGCAGAAGGTGCTGCGGGGGGAGGCGGACCATGTCTGACGTCGCCATCGGCGCGGCGATGCCGATGGTGCACGCGCCGGTTCGGCCCGCCATCGCCTACAACGAGGCGGTGGTGCGCAAGTTCGTCATCGCCTCGGTGTTCTGGGCGGTGGTGGCCTTCCTGGTCGGCGTGGTGATCGCAGCCCAGCTCGCCTGGCCGCAGCTCAACCTCGGCCTGTCCTTCACCAATTTCGGCCGCCTCCGCCCGGTGCACACCTCGGCCGCGATCTTCGCTTTCGGCGGATCGGCGCTGTTCGGGACGTCACTCTACGTCGTGCAGCGCACCTGCCGCGCGCGGCTGTTCGGCGGGGAGGCGCTCGCGAACTTCCTGTTCTGGAGCTACCAGTTCTTCATCGTCATGGCCGCGCTGTCCTATGTGATGGGGTTCAGCCAGGGCCAGGAATACGCCGAACCCGAGTGGCATCTCGACCTGTGGCTGACCGTCGTGTGGGTGCTCTATGCCGTGGTGTTCATCGGCACGCTGCTGAAGCGTGAAGAGCCGCACATCTACGTCGCCAATTGGTTCTATCTGGCGTTCATCCTGACGGTCGCGATCCTGCACCTGGGCAACAACGTCGCGCTGCCGGTCTCGATCTACACCGCCAAGAGCTACAACTTCGCCTCCGGCGTGCAGAACGCCATGATCCAGTGGTGGTACGGCCACAACGCGGTGGGCTTCTTCCTGACCGCGGGCTTCCTGGGCATGATGTACTACTTCATCCCCAAGGCAGCGGGGCGGCCGGTCTACTCCTACCGGCTGTCGATCGTGCATTTCTGGTCGCTGATCTTCATGTACATGTGGGCGGGTCCGCACCACCTGCACTGGACCGCGCTGCCCGACTGGACCCAGACGCTGGGCATGGCGTTCTCGGTCATGCTGTGGATGCCCTCCTGGGGCGGCATGATCAATGGCATCATGACCCTGTCGGGTGCCTGGGATAAGCTCCGCACCGATCCCGGCCTGCGCTTCTCGGTGACCGCCGTCGGCTTCTACGGCATGTCCACCTTCGAAGGCCCGGTGATGTCGATCCGGGACGTGAACTCCCTGTCGCACTACACCGACTGGGGCATCGGCCACGTGCATTCCGGCGCGCTGGGCTGGGTCGCGTTCATCACCTTCGGCGCGATCTACTACCTGGTCCCGGTGCTGTGGAAGCGCGAGCGCCTGTACTCGACGAAGCTCGTGTCCTGGCACTACTGGATCGCGACGCTGGGCATCGTCTTCTACATCACCTCGATGTGGGTGGCGGGCATCATGCAGGGCCTGATGTGGCGCGCCTACGACCAGTTCGGGTTCCTGCAGTATTCCTTCGCGGAATCCGTCAATGCGGTGCACCCGTACTACGTGATCCGGCTGATCGGCGGCGTGTTCTTCCTGAGCGGCGCGCTGATCATGGTCTACAACCTGATCCAGACCGTCCGCAGCCCCTCGACCGCGCGTCGTGAGGCGCTGCCGGCCGGCCTGGCCGTGGCGGGGGAGTGAGACGATGTTCCGCCACGAAATCATCGAGAAGAACGCCATCCTGATGCTGGTGCTGACGCTGCTCACGGTGGCGATCGGCGGCATCGTCGAGGTGGTGCCGTTGTTTACGATCGAAACCACCGTCGAGCACGTGAAGGGCGTCCGCCCCTACTCGCCGCTCGAGGCGCGGGGCCGCGACATCTACGTGCGGGAAGGCTGCTACACCTGCCACAGCCAGATGGTCCGCGCGCTGCGTGACGAGGTGGAGCGCTACGGCCATTACTCGATCGCCGCCGAGAGCATGTATGACCACCCGTTCCAGTGGGGCTCCAAGCGCATCGGGCCGGATCTCGCCCGCGTCGGCGGCAAGTATTCGAGCGACTGGCACTACGCCCACCTGATCAACGCGCAGAGCGTGGTGCCGGAATCGCTGATGCCGCACTACGCCTTCCTGGCCGACACGCCGCTCGAGGTGGAGGACGTGGTGGCCCGCATGAAGGCGCAGCGGGCGGTGGGCGTGCCCTACTCCGACGAGGACATCGCCAACGCCGCGGCCGACCTGCGCGCGCAGGCCGATCCGGCCGCCGACAACACCGACCTGCTGAAGCGCTACCCGAAGGCGGTCACGGTGCCCGGCAACGGCCAGCAGCCGACCGAGATGGACGCGCTCGTCGCCTACCTCCAGGTGCTGGGAACGATGGTCGACTTCGCCGATCCGGCGAACGAGAAGCCGCGGCAGTAGGGAGGCAGGACGATGGACATCATGCCGATCCTGCTCTGGATGCAGCACCACTCGATCCTGTGGATGTTCGCGGTCTTCCTGCTGATCGTCGCCGTGACCTTCTGGCCCGGCCGGCGCCGCACCTTCGACCAGATCAGCCGCATCCCTCTCGAAGACGACCGCTGAAGGAGTTTCCTCGTGCCAACCAAGATCGAAAAGGACTCCGTCACCGGTCACACCACGACCGGTCACGAGTGGGACGGGCTGAAGGAGCTGAACCGGCCCCTGCCCAAATGGTGGCTGTACACGATGTACGCCACCATCGCCTGGGCCGCCGTGTGGTTCGTGCTCTACCCGTCCTGGCCCGGCATCGGCGGCTATTTCCACGGCACGCTGGGCTACTCCCAGCGTGACAAGGTGGAGGCCGACGTCGCCGCGGTGGCCAAGCAGCGCGCGGGCGCGATGGACCAGATCGCCGCCCTGCCGTTCGACCAGATCCGCAAGGACCCGCAGCTGATGGCGATGGCCGAGACCGCGGGCCGCATCACCTTCGCCAACAACTGCCAGCCCTGCCACGGCGCGGGCGGCGGCGGCAATCCGGGCTACCCGGCGCTCGCCGCGGGCAACTGGCTGTGGGGCGGCACGCTGCCCGAGATCCAGCAGACGATCACCTACGGCATCCGCAGCGGCGACGCGGACGCGCGCAACAGCCAGATGCCCCGCTTCGGCGCCGACGGCATCCTGAAGCCCGAGGAGATCCAGCAGGTCGCGACCTACGTCGCCACGCTCTACGGCAGGCCGGAGACGGGCAAGGACGTCGAGGCCGGCAAGAAGATCTTCGCCGAGAACTGCGCCGTCTGCCACGGCGATGTCGGACAGGGCAATCGCGAGATGGGCGCGCCGAAGCTCGCGGCACGCACGCATCTCTACGGTGACGACCGCGCCGCCATCATCGCGCAGATCACCAACCCGAAGATGGGCGTGATGCCCGCCTGGCACAGCCGCCTGGACACCGCGACCATCAAGAGCCTTGCCATCTACGTCCATTCGCTGGGCGGCGGCGAGTAAGCAACGGAGGCACGCGTGTCCCGGATCAGCAAGACCGACCGCAAACTGCAGGTGGAGCAGGAAGAGGCCGGCCAGCACCTCTACGCCAATCGCGTGCGGGTCTACCCGAAATCCGTGCGCGGCCCGGTTCGCCGGTTCAAGTGGGCGGTGCTGGCGTTCTGCCTCGCCGTCTACTACCTGCTGCCCTGGCTGCGCTGGTCCCGCGCGCCGAACCAGCCGGACCAGGCGGTGCTGCTGGACCTGTGGCACGAGCGCTTCTACTTCTTCAATCTCGAGTTCTGGCCGCAGGACATCTACTACCTGACCGGCCTGCTGATCATGGGCGCGGTCGGGCTGTTCCTGGTGACCAGCCTCGTGGGCCGCGTCTGGTGCGGCTACACCTGCCCGCAGACGGTCTGGACCGACCTGTTCATGTGGATCGAGCGCGTCATCGAGGGTGACCGCAACGAACGCATGAAGCGCGATGCCGGCCCGATCACCGCCGACGTCGTCTGGCGCAAGTCGCTCAAGCACGTGCTGTGGCTCGGGATCGCGTTCTGGACCGGCGGCGCGTGGATCATGTACTACGTCGACGCGCCCACGGTGACGGTGGAGTTCTGGACCGGCACCGCGTCGAAGGAAGTGTATTTCTTCACCTTCCTCTTCACCGCGACCACCTACCTGCTCGCCGGCTGGGCGCGCGAACAGGTCTGCACCTACATGTGCCCCTGGCCGCGCTTCCAGTCCGCGATGCTGGACGAGCAGAGCCTGACCGTGACCTACCAGGCCTGGCGCGGCGAACCGCGGACGCGCGGCAAGCGGACCGAGGCGGCACCGGCGGCCGCCTCCGGCGCCGCCGTCGCGCGGGGTGGCCAGGTGGGCGACTGCGTCGATTGCGGCGCCTGCGTCACCGCCTGCCCCACGGGCATCGACATCCGCGACGGCATCCAGCTCGAATGCATCAATTGCGGCCTGTGCATCGATGCCTGCAACCACGTGATGCAGAAGACCGGCAAGCCGGGCTGGCTGATCACCTGGGACACGCTGGCCGACCAGGCGGCGAAGGCGGCCGGCACCCATGCCGGGTTCCGCTTCTTCCGCCCGCGCACGATCATCTACCTCTCCGCGCTCTGCCTCGCCGCCGTGGTGATGGTGGTGGCGCTCGCGATGCGGCCCACGATCGACCTCTCGGTGCAGCACGACCGCGCCCCGCTCTTCGTCAAGCTGGTCGATGGGTCCCTGCGCAACGGCTACACGATCAAGGTCAGCAACAAGGCACAGGTCCCGGTCACGTTCGAACTCACGATCGACGGCGTCCAGGGCGCGATGCTGACGGAGGCGGACGAGGCGCTGGGTCCGGCCTCGGCCCTCGGCCTGCCGGTGGGTGCCGACCGGGTCGGCACGTTCCGCGTGCTGGTCACCGGCACGCCCACCGCGCTGGTCGACGGTTCGCAGCCGATCGACTTCAAGCTGCGCAACACCGTCACAGGCGAGCAGACGGTCTACCACTCGGTCTTCATGGGCCCCAACGCACAGGGGCGGAGGTAACGACGATGCGTCTCCAGGATGGCATGCGTGCGCGTGGGCCGCAGCGCTCGGCATGGCGCTTCTTCCCCGCCGCGATCATCGGCGGAATGCTGGTTGTGGTCGGCGTGAACGGCGGGATGATCTACGCCGCCCTCGGCACCTTCCCCGGCAAGGCCGGCACGGACGGGTTCGACCTGTCCAACCACTACAACACGGTGATCGCCGACAAGGAGCGGCAGACCGCCCTGGGCTGGACCCTGCAGGCCGATGCCGATGCGAGCCGGCACCCCGTGCTGGTGCTGACCGACCGCACCGGCGCGCCGCTCGCGGATGCGACCGTCACGGCCGTGGCCGAACGCCCCGTCGGCGCGGCCCAGACCACGCGCATGGCGTTCCAGCAGGTCGCCCCCGGCCACTACGTGGGCGATGCGCCGCTGGTCGCGCCCGGCCAGTGGGATCTCAATCTGGCGGCGACGGCCGCCGGGCAGGAGGTCGCGGTGACCCGCCGCATCCTGGTGCGCTGAACGAGCGCCGCATGACCGCCATCACCGCCGACCGTCTCCTGCCTGCCGCATCGGACCACGCTGCCGAAGATGCCGCCTGCGCCCATTGCGGCCAGCCGATCCCGGGCGGCGGCGGATCGGCCGATGCGGGCAAGCGCTTCTGCTGTTCGGGTTGCAGCGCCGCCTACGCGACGATCCAGGGCCTCGGTCTCGGCCGCTACTACCAGCAGCGTCTGCTCGACCCGGCGCTGCGCGCGCCGCGGCCCGAAACCGGGGAGCGCTGGGACCTCGATCGCGCGGTGACGGTCAACGCGGACGGCACCTGCGAACTCTCGATGGCGATCGACGGGCTGCAATGCGGCGCCTGCGTCTGGCTGATCGAGAGCGTGCTGGGCCGCGAGCCCGCCGTGGTGGCCGGCCGCGTCAACATGACGAGCCGTCGCCTCCGCCTCGTCTGGCGCGGCGTCGCCGCCGATGGCGAACCCCTGGTCGGCCGGATCGAGGCGCTGGGCTACCGCCTCGTCCCATTCGACGCCGCCGCGCTGAAGGCGGCGCAGGACCAGACCGGCCGCGCCCTGATGCGGGCGCTCGCCGTCGCGGGCTTCGCGGCCGGCAACGTCATGTTCATCTCGATCGGCATCTGGGCCGGGGAGGCGGCAGGCTGGCTCGACGGAATGGGGCCGGCGACGCGCGACCTGCTGCACTGGTTCTCGGCGCTGATCGCGCTGCCGGCGATCGCCTATGCCGGCATGCCGTTCTTCCGCTCCGCCGCCTCGGCCCTGCGCCAGGGCCGCAGCAACATGGACCTGCCGATCAGCATCGGCGTGCTGCTGGTGACCGCGATGAGCCTGGTGGAGAGCTTCCGCCATGGCGAGCACACCTATTTCGACAGCGCCGTCTCGCTGCTGTTCTTCCTGCTGATCGGCCGCGTCCTCGACCATCGCGCCCGCGGCGTCGCCCGCGCCACGGCCGAACAGCTCCTGACGCTGCGCGCGAGCGACGTCGCCGTGCTGCAGCCGGACGGCTCCACCCTCCGCCGCTCCCAGCATGCAATCGCACCCGGCGACCGCATCCTCGTCGGGCTCGGAGAACGCATCGGCGTCGACGGCGTGGTCGAGCGCGGGAGCTCGGCGCTGGACGCCAGCCTCGTGACCGGCGAGAGCCTGCCGGTGCAGGCGGGACCCGGCACGCAGGTCTTCGCCGGGACGCTCAACCTGGGCGAGCCGCTGACCGTGCGCGCGACCGCCACCGGCGGCGCGACATTGCTTGCAGAATGCGTGCGCCTGATCGAGGCGGCGGAGGCGCGCCGGTCCCGCTTCGTGGTGCTCGCCGACCGCGTCGCCCGTCGCTACGCGCCCACCGTCCACCTCGCGGCGCTGCTGACCTTCCTCTACTGGTACCTGGTGGGCGGCCTGGCGCTCGCCCCGGCGCTGCTGATCGCGAGCGCCGTCCTGATCATCACCTGCCCCTGCGCGCTGGCGCTCGCCGTCCCGGCGGTGCAGGTGATCGCCACCAGCCGGCTGTTCCAGTCGGGCGTGCTGCTGAAATCCGCCACCGCGCTCGAGCGTCTTGCGGAAGTCGACACGGTCGTGTTCGACAAGACCGGGACGCTGACCGAACCGACGCTGGGCCTCGCGGAGGCGGCGGATCCCGAGACGCTGCGCCTCGCCGCCTCGCTGGCCGCGAGCAGCCGGCATCCGCTCGCCCGCTCGCTGCTCGCCGCGGCGGGGCCGGTGCCCGCCGCGACCGGCGTCGTCGAGCATCCCGGCCAGGGCTTGAGCCTGGGCGAAACCCGCCTCGGCAGCCGCGCCTTCTGCGGCGATCCGGACGCCCCGGCCTCTGACCGGCCGGAGCTTTGGCTGGCGCGCGCCGGCCATGCGCCCGTCCGGTTCGTCTTCGACGAGCGGCTGCGCCCCGATGCCGCCGCCGTCATCGCGCGGCTGCGCCGCATGGGCACCGATATCCGCCTGATGTCCGGCGATCGCCCAGGCCCGGTGCAGCACGTCGCCGAGACGCTGGGCATCGCCACCTGGCAGGCCGGATGCTCCCCGGTCGGGAAGGTCGCGGCGATCGAGGCGCTCGCCGCCGCCGGGCGCCGCGTGCTGATGGTGGGCGACGGGCTGAACGACGGGCCGTCGCTGGCGGCGGCGCATGTCTCCGCTTCCCCCGCGACTGCCGCGGATATCAGCCAGACCGTGGCGGACGTGGTGTTCCAGGGCCACGACCTCGCGCCCGTGGCGGCGATCCTCGACACCGCCCGCCGAGCACGGGCGACGATGCGGGAGAACTTGGCGCTGTCGATCGGCTACAACGTGCTGATGGTGCCGCTGGCAGTGGCCGGCCTGGTCACGCCCTGGCTCGCGGCGGCGGCGATGTCGAGCTCGTCGCTGCTCGTGATCCTGAACAGTTTCCGCCTGAAGCGGGGAGGGGGGAGATGAGCGTCATCCTGTATCTGCTCGCGGGCAGCCTGGTCCTGGGCGGCGGCGGGCTCGCGGTCTTCCTGTGGGCGCTCCGGTCGGGGCAGTACGACGACCTGGAAGGCGCGGCCAACCGCATCCTGTTCGACGACGACCGCAGCTGAGCGCCGCCCGCGCCGACCGCAGCTGAGCGTCGCGCGCGCCGACGGCATCTGCGCGGCGCCGGTCGCCGACGGCACCTGCAGGGCTACGTGCAGGGGTGCACGGCCGGCGTGCCTGCCCGGGGTCGCCGCGGTCAGCCCACCAGGGGTCAGCCCCCCAGGAGTCAGCCCCCCAGGGTGGCCGCCAACCCCTCGCGCTCCTGCGCGCTCAGCCGCAGCCCCAGCTTGCTGCGGCGCCACAGCACGTCCTCGGCGGTTTGCGCCCATTCGTTCCGGACCAGCCAGTCGACCTCGCGCGCCGTGAGCCCGCCGCCGAACCAGCGGCCGAGATCGTCCCAGCCCTGGGCCTCGCCCAGCACCTCCGTCGCGTCTGTGCCGTACGCCCGCACGAGCCGCCGCGCGGTCTTGTCCGGCAGGAACGCGTAGCGTCGCGTCAGCTCCGCCTGCAGCGTCGCCGCGCCGTCCCACGGGAAATCGCCGCCGGGCAGCGGCGCGCGCGCCGTCCAGGCGTTCGGCAGGCCGGGGAAGAAGGGCGCCAGCTTCGCCATCGCCGACTCCGCCAGGCGGCGATAGGTGGTGATCTTGCCGCCGAACACGCTCAGCACCGGCGGCGTGCCCGCCAGCTCCAGCACGTAGTCGCGCGTCGCCTCCTGCGCCTTGCTGGCGCCGTCGTCGCGCAGCGGACGCACGCCCGCGTAGCGCCACACGATGCTGGCGGGATCGACCGGCTCGCGGAGATAGGCGCTGACCGCCGCGCAGAGATACGCCTCGTCCGCCGGCGTGCAGGCGACGGTGCGCGGGTCGCCCTCCACCTCCTCGTCGGTGGTGCCGATCAGCGTGAAGTCGTCCTGATAGGGGATCGCGAAGCAGATGCGCTGGTCGGCGTTCTGGAAGATGTAGCAGCGGTCGTGATCGAACAGGCGCGGCACCACGATGTGCGCGCCCTTCACCAGCCGTACCCGCGTGGGTGCATTCGCCCCCACCACGTTCGCCAGCACCTGCGAGACCCAGGGGCCGGCGGCGTTCACCAGCACGCGCGCTCGTCTCTCCGTCCCGTCGCCCAGCGTGAGCGACCAGGTCCCGTCCACCACGCGGGCGCCGACGCAAGCCGTGCGGGTGCGGATCTCGGCGCCGCGCCGCGCGGCATCGCGGGCGTTCAGCACCACCAGCCGTGCGTCGTCCACCCAGCAATCGGAATACTCGAACCCGCGGGTGAAGTCGGGCCGCAGCGGGGCACCGGCGGGATCGCTGCGCAGGTCCAGCACGCGCGTCGGCGGCAGGATGCGCCGCCCGCCCAGGTGGTCGTAGAGGAACAGGCCGGTGCGGACCATCCACCAGGGCCGCAGCCCCGCATGATGCGGCAGCACGAAGCGCAGCGGCCAGGCGATGTGCGGCGCCGCCTGCAGCAGCACCTCCCGTTCCGTCAGCGCTTCCCGCACCAGGCGGAACTCGTGATGCTCGAGGTAGCGCAGCCCGCCATGGATCAGCTTGGTCGAGGCCGAGGACGTCGCGCCGGCCAGATCGGCCTGCTCGAGCAGCAGCACAGACAGCCCACGCCCCACCGCGTCGCGCGCGATGCCGACCCCGTTGATGCCGCCACCGATGACGGCGAGGTCGTGGACGCCGCTCACGCCTTCTCGTCAGGCGCTTCGATCACCGTGCCCGAATAGGGCTCGACGAAGACGAGGTGGTCACGCACGGACTTCACCCCCGGAACGTTCTCGGCCAGCACGCAGATCGCGCGGCGCTCGTCGTCGTTGGTGATGGTGCCCCAGACGTCCACCACGCCGTCCACCACCGTGACGTTCAGCGTGGTCATCGGCGCCCAGGATTGCTTGTCGAGCGCATCCAGGATCGCCGCGCGCACCGACCGGTCGTCCGCGCTGACCGGCGGTTCGGTGCGGGCGCGGGTGACCAGCGCGCGCAGCAGGTCGGCGCGGCTGACCACGCCCACGACGCGGCCGTCCTGTGTCACCGGCACGCGCTTGATCCGATGCCGCTCCATCAGGTCGACCACTTCCTCCAGCTCCGCGTCATGCGGCACGGAGATCACCGACTCCGTCATCACGTCGCTGACCCGTCGGCCATGCGTGCGGGTGAAGTCCGCCGCCTGCCGGCCGGGCGAGACGATCAGGCGGAGCCACCACGGGCGGTGGCGCTGCGTTCCGATCTCGTCCCGGCGCAGCAGGTCGCCTTCGGTCACGACGCCGACCAGGTCGCCCTTCTGATCCACCACGAACAGGCCGGAGATGCCGCGCTCCAGCATCGTCGCCGCGGCCTCCTCGACCGTGCTGTCGGGGGCCACGGACAGGGCATGGCGGGTCATGACGTCGGCGACGATCATCGAAACGGTCCTCGGTTTCTGCTGCACGCGAGATTACACCAACTCGTCGCGGCGACGTTACCGCCGTCGCCGACGATCGGCCGTGCGCTGCGTGCAGCCTCGACGCTCGATGCGCTCAGCCCACCGCGAAGCGGTCCAGCAGCCGCGCATGCGATCGGATGCCGTGATGGAAGCAGCGCTCCTCGAACTTCTCGTTCGGGCTGTGGACCTGGTCGTCGTCCAGCCCGAACCCCATCAGCAGCGAGTCGATCTCCAGCACCTTGCGCAGCGACGTGACCACCGGGATCGACCCCCCGCTGCCGATCAGCACGGCCGGCCGTCCATACTCGGCGGCCAGCACCTCCTCCGCCGCCCGCACCCAGGGGCTGTCGGTGGCGACCTCGATGCCCGGTGTCGCCGACCCGCCCTCGAAGGAGACGCTCGCACCCGCCGGCAGCCGCTCCTCCACGAAGCGCTTGAACTGCCCCGCAACCGCGTCGTGGTCCTGGCCGGGGACCAGCCGGAAGGTCACCTTGGCCGAGGCCTCCGACGGGATCACCGTCTTGCTGCCCGCCCCGGTATAGCCGCCCCAGATGCCGTTGACGTCGGCGGTCGGCCGCGCCCACAGCCGTTCGAGCGCGCCGTAGCCCCGCTCGCCGATCGGCGCGGTCAGCCCGATCGAGCCGAGGAAGGCGGCCTCGTCGAAGCCGAGGGACTCCCATTGCGCCCGCTGCGCGTTGCCGATCGGCGCGATGCCCTCATAGAAGCCGGGCAGCTGGATCCGGCCGTCGGCGTCGTGCAGCTCGCCCAGGATCCTGGTCAGCGCGTTGATCGGGTTGAGCGCCGACCCGCCGTACAGGCCGGAATGCAGGTCGCGGTTGGCCGCCTTCAGCGTCACCTGCACGTAGCACATGCCCCGCAGCCGCGTGGTGATCGCGGGCGTGTCGACGTCCCACATGCCGGTGTCGCTGATCAGGGCGAGGTCGGCCGACAGCTCGTCCTTGTGCGCCGCCAGGAACGGTTCGAGGTTCTTGGAGCCGACCTCCTCCTCCCCCTCGATCAGGACGGTGATCCGCGCGGGGATGCCGCCGCCGGCCTCTTTCCAGGCGCGCAGGGCCTCGATGAACATCATCGTCTGGCCCTTGTCGTCCACCGCCCCGCGGGCGACGAAGCGCTTGCCGCGCGGCCCGTCGACATATTGCGGATCGAACGGCGCGCTGTGCCACAGCTCCAGCGGGTCCACCGGCTGGACGTCGTAATGCCCGTAGAACAGCACGTGCGGTCCCGCGTAGCCGGCCGGGCCGGGATGGTGCGCGACCACCACCGGGTGACCCGGTGTCGGCCGTACCTCGGCGGTGAAGCCCAATCCGGCGAGCTGGTCGCGGCACCATGCCGCGGCGCGGGCGCAATCGGCGGCATGGTCGGGCTGCGCGCTGATCGACGGGATGCGCAGCAGCTCGAACAGCCGCGCGCGGGACTGGTCGAGCGCGCCGTCCACGTGGCGGAGCACGGACTCGATCGTTGAAGACATTGGGCTGCTCTCCTGCTGGGGGCCGCTGTCCTGCCGCGCGCGGCTCAGGCCGCGACGTCGCGTGCGCCGTAGGTGGCCAGGAACATCGCGACGGCGCCCTGGACGATCCGCTCCAGATCCTCCTCGGGCGGATCGGGGAGGAGACCGAGCCGCCGGCGGAGGACGAGGACGGTCTGGCTCATCGCGAAGAACTGTTCGGCGGCGAACTCCGGATCGGAGACGGAAAGCCGTCCCCTTCGCGCCTCCTCCCCCAGCCAGTCCGCCATGAAGCGCACGGCGCGGTCGGGGCCGGCGGCGAAGAAGGTGCGCGCGAGGTCGGGGAACTTCGCCGCCTCCGCGATCATCACGCGATAGATCGTGAGGCCGACCGGCGACAGCATCATCTGCATCATGCGCCGGCCGATGCGGTGCAGGACCGCCGCCGGCTCACCGTCGTGATCCGCCGCGTCGAACACGTGCGCGAGATAGCGATCGCATTGATCCTGCACGAAGGCGGTGAACAGCGCCGCCTTGCTGGGGAAATAGTTGTAGAGCGTCCCTTTCGAGACCCCTGCCACCGTCGCGATCCGCGCCATGCTGGCGCCCTCGTATCCGTCGGCCGCGAAGACCTCGGACGCGCCGCGCAGGATTTGGGCATGCTTCTCGGGGGATAAGGCGTCCGTCATATCCATGTTGGGTCCACCATCGGGCCTCTCTGCCGTGTTGACAACTGCAGCAGGCGATCCACCTCTGTCCAGCATTGACCGAACGGTTTGGTCATCGAGATGTGATCGGACCCCGGGCGGAGGCAAGATGGACGACCAGACGCACGAACCGGCCCGCCAGCCTGGCGAGGACGACGCGGCGATGTCACGCCGCGACTCCCCCGCCCGCTCGGACCGCCCGTCCCGCGACGATGCCGCCGAAAGGTCCCGCGGCGATGCCGCAGAAAAATCCCGCGGCGATGCCGCCGACAAATCCCGCGGCGATGCCGCCGACAAATCCCGCGGCGATGCCGCCGACAAATCCCGCGGCGATGCCGCCGACAAATCCCGCGGCGATGCCGCCGACAAATCCCGCGGCGATGCCGCCGACAAATCCCGCGGCGATGCCGCCGACAAATCCCGCGGCGATGCCGCCGACAAATCCCGCGGCGATGCCGCCGACAAATCCCGCGGCGAGGGCGACTCGAAGCCCAGCCACCCCTGGCGCCGCCGCCTGCTGGTGATCGGCGGCGCGGTCTTCGCCGTGCTGCTGGTGGGCGGCGGCGTCCTCTACTGGCTGCACGCCCGCAATTTCGTCAGCACCGATGACGCGTTCGTCGACGCGAACACGACCCAGATGGCGCCCCAGGTGGCCGGCCGCGTGACCGAACTCGCCATCACCGACAACCAGCACGTGACCGCGGGCCAGTTGCTGCTGCGGATCGATCCGCGCGACTACCAGGCGAAGCTGGACCAGGCGAAGGCCCAGCAGGCCAATGCCCGCGCGGGGCTGGAACAGGCGCGGGCGCAGGTCACCATGCAGCAGGCCAATGTCGACCAGGCCGAAGCGAATGTCCGCGTGAACGAGGCCGACCTGGTCCAGGCGCGGCAGGATTACGAGCGGTATCACAAGATCGACCCGCATGCCGTGACCCGCCAGCAGGTCGACACCGCCACGGCGAACTTCCATGCCTCGGAGGCCAAGCTCGACGCCTCCCGCCAGGCGGTGGGCGGCGCGCGTGCGCAGCTCGAGGCCGCGCGGGCCCAGGTCCTCGCCGCCGAGGCGCAGGTGCAGCAGGCGGACGCGAACGTGGCGGCTGCCGCGCTCCAGCTCTCCTACTGCACGATCAACGCACCGGTGGCGGGAACCATCGCCAGCCGCAAGGTCGACGTCGGCAACTACGTCAATCCCGGCCAGGCGCTGTTCGCCATCGTCCAGGACGGCCGCTGGGTCACCGCGAACTTCAAGGAGACGCAGCTCGCCCATCTGCGTCCTGGCCAGCCGGCGGATCTTTCGGTCGACGCCGTGCCGTCCGTCACCTTCCACGGCCGGGTCGACAGCTTCCAGTCGGGCACCGGGTCGGCGTTCAGCGTCCTGCCGGCCGAGAACGCCACCGGCAACTACGTGAAGGTGGTGCAGCGCCTGCCGGTCAAGATCGTGTTCGACGACGACCGGATGAAGGACTTCCGCCTCGCGCCCGGCATGTCGGTCGTGCCCTCGATCCGGATCCGCTGAGCATGGCCGATCCGGCGCTGCCACGCTCCGCGGCGGGCGACCGCAACCCGTGGCTGATCGCCGTCGTGGTTTCGATCGCAACCTTCATGGAGGTGCTCGACACCACCATCGCGAACGTCGCGCTGCGGCACATCGCCGGAAGCCTCGCCGCCAGCCAGGACGAGGCGACCTGGATCCTGACGAGCTACCTCGTCTCCAACGCGATCGTCCTGCCGATCAGCGGCTGGCTCGCCAGCGTGATCGGGCGCAAGCGGTTCTACATGATCTGCGTGGCCCTGTTCACCGCGGCGTCCGTGATGTGCGCCCTGTCCACCTCCCTCGGGATGATGCTAATCGCGCGGGTGATCCAGGGGATCGGCGGCGGCGGGATGGCGCCCACCGAACAGTCGATGTTCGCCGACACGTTCCCGGCGGAGAAGCGCGCCCAGGCCTTCGCGCTCTATGGCCTGACCGTGGTCAGCGCCCCGGCGATCGGGCCGGTGCTGGGCGGGTGGCTGACCGACCACGCGTCCTGGCATTGGGTGTTCCTGATCAACCTGCCGGTCGGGCTGCTGTCGCTGTTCCTGGTGCAATGGCTCGTCGTCGAGCCCAAGGCGCTGCAGGAGGACCGGCGGAAGCTGCTGGCGGGCGGGCTGAAGATCGACGTCGTCGGCGTGATCCTGGTCGTGCTTGGCTTCGGCGCGCTGCAGATCATGCTGGACCGGTATGAACAGGACGATGGCTTCTCCTCCGACTTCATCACCGTCCTCGGCCTGACCGCGGCGGCGTGCCTCATCGGGCTCGTGATCTGGGAGCTGCTGCAGGATCATCCGGCCGTGAACGTGAAGCTGCTGCGGGTGCCGGCCTTCGCGATCTCCTGCACGATGATGTTCGCCGTCGGCTTCATCCTGATCAGCACGACCCAGTTGCTGCCGCAGCTCGCCCAGAGCCTGCTGGGCTACGACGCCACCACGGCGGGCGAGACGCTGGGGCTGGGCGGCGTCGCCTCGCTCGTGCTCATGCCGGTGGCGGGGATCGTGACGGGACGGCTGATCCAGCCGAAATGGCTGATCCTCATGGCCATCCTGGGCACCGGCTGGTCGATGATGAGCGCCGCGTATCTCAACCTCGACATGTCGTTCTGGAACATCTCGTTCACGCGGATCACGCAGGTGATCTGGCTGCCGTTCCTGTTCATTCCGCTCAGCGCGGTCTCCTATGTCGGCGTGCCGCCGGACCGCAGCAACGACGCCTCGGCGCTGATCAACCTGATGCGCAATCTCGGCGGCAGCGTCGGCGTATCGTTCACCACGACGATGCTGGCGGAACGCACCCAGTTCCACCATGCGCGGCTGGCGGAACACATCACCGCGTACAATGGCTACGACTGGTCCACGCCGCTTGCGCCGATCAATCGGATCATCGAGGCGCAAGCGTCGATCATGAGCTACCTGGACATCTTCTGGGCGCTGGGCATCGTGGCTTTCCTGATCTGGCCGCTCGTGCTGCTCTTGCCGCGCGTGCCGAAGGGAACGGCAGCGGCGCATTGACGATGAGCTTCTCTTCCAACGGCGGGATTCGATGTTCGGCATGACTTTCCTCAAGCGCGGGACGGCGTTGGCGTCCGCCTCGCTTCTCGCGGCACTCCTGCCGCTGGGCGGCTGCACGGTCGGTCCCGATTTCTCGCCGCCCGCCTGGATCTCGCCGGCCTCGTGGTTCGGCGGCAAGCAGGAGCCGCCGCCCCAGCCGAAGCTCAGCTACGCGGTGGCCGAACCGATCAACCCCGACTGGTGGCGGCTGTTCGAGGACGGGCACCTGACGGAACTGGAGGAACGCGTCGCGGCGGAGAACCTGGACGTGCGGATCGCCGCCATCCGCTTCGCCGAATCCCGCGCCCAGCTCGCCAGCATCCGCTCCTCGGAATTCCCGAGCCTGAATGCCAACGCGTCGTATGAGCGGCAGAAGCCCAGCAACAACGGCGTGTTCGCCGCGGCCCCGAACGCGGTGGGCGCGAACGGCGCGTTCGGCAACACGACGGGCGGCGTCTCGGGACGCAACATCTCGGCCTTCGACGTCTACCAGGCGGGGTTCGACGCGTCGTGGGAAGTCGACCTGTGGGGGCGCGTGCGCCGATCCGTCGAATCGGCGACCGCGAGCGAGCAGGCGGCGGAGGAGGCGCAGCGCGCCACCCTCTTGAGCAACCTCGCCGAGGTCGCGCGTGACTACATCCAGCTGCGCGGCACGCAGGAGCAGTTGCGGATCGCGCGCGAGAACCTGCGGACGGCGCGGCAGAGCCTGCGCCTGACGCAGCAGCGCGCCGCCGGGGGCGTCACGACGGACCTCGACGTGGCGAACGCCTCCGCCCAGCTTCGCACCACGGCCGCGCAGATCCCGGCGCTGGAACAGCGGGAGGCGGCGCTGATCAACGCGCTGAGCCTGCTGCTGGGGCAGCCGCCCAACGCGCTGCGGGCCAAGTTGCAGACGCCGCTGCCGGTGCCGCCGGTGCCGCCGACCGTGCCGGTCGGGCTGCCCTCGGAACTCGCGCGCCGGCGTCCCGACATCCGCCAGGCGGAAGCGCAACTGCATGCGGCGACCGCGGATATCGGCGTCGCCGTCGCGGATTTCTATCCGTCGCTCACGCTGAACGGCAGCGTCGGGCTGCAGGCGCTGCAATTCTCGCACGCGTTCGACCTGAACTCCCGCAACTACGCGCTGGGACCGGGCCTGACCGTCCCGCTGTTCCGCGGCGGCCAGCTGCGCGCGCAACTGCAGTTGCGGGAGGCGCAGCAGCAGGAAGCCGCGATCAACTACCAGAAGACGGTGCTGCAGGCCTGGCACGAGGTGGACAACGCGCTGACCGCCTATCGCACCGAACAGGAGCGGCGGGTGCAGCTGCAGCAGGCGGTCGCCGAGAACCAGCGTGCGGTGTCGCTGGCACAGAGCCGCTACCAGCAGGGGGTTGCCGACTTCCTGACCGTGCTGGACGCCGAACGGAGCCTGCTGTCCTCGCAGCAGGCGCTCGCCGACAGCACGACCAACGTCTCGGCGAACCTGGTCGCCCTGTACAAGGCCCTGGGCGGCGGCTGGGAAACGAACATGCCGCTTCGCCAGCAGACCGCTCGGAAATAGGCACGGCGGCGTCGCACCACGGGACCGATGGGCCGGCCGGTCGGTCGTTAACGCGATGGTAGGCGTGCGGCCTCATCCTTTGCCGCATGCGGACAAGACGGACGCAGGCATGGCGGGCGGCGGTCGCGGGCGCGACGATGGCGTTCAGCGTCTTCGCGGCGGCGCGGGCGGGGGCACAGGCGATCGCGACGCTGTTCCCCGAGGGTGTGCCGGGGTTCGACGTGAGTCCCGGCGTCACGGTCCGGTCCCGCCTGCGCCCTGGGCTCGAGCCGCCCGGGCTGCGGATCGGCAGCCTGATCGTGCGTCCCGCGGTGGAAACCAGCGTCGGCTATGACGGCAACCCCTCGGGGACCGTCCCCGCGGAGGGGAGCTGGCTCGTCCGGACGCAGCCCTCGGTGCTGTTCGGCACCGATTGGTCCCGCCACGCGCTGGGCGGCTTCGTCTCGCTCACCGACACGCGCTATCTCGACACGCCGGCGCAGAGCCGGACCGATGGCAGTGCGCTCCTGGGCGGGGCCGTCGATCTCGGGCGCGACCGCTGGTCGCTCGCCGTCGCGCATCTCGCCCAGCATCAGGACGCGAGCCAAGTCGGCGCGCTGCCGACCGACCGGCCGGTGTCCTTCACGATCGACACCGCGCGGACCAGCTACGCCGCCTCGTTCGGCCGCTGGACGCTGACCCCGGCGGCCGAGATCGCCCGATGGCGCTTCGATGCGGCGAGCGTCGCCGGTGCCACGGTCAGCCAGGCCTATCGCGACCGCCTCGTCTCCCAGGGCGGCGTGACCCTGCGCTACGCGCTCGCGCCCCGGCGGGAGCTGGTCGCGGTCGGGCGAGTGGTGGGCCAGGGCTATCCCGACACCCCGATCGGCCAACCGTCGCAAGCTTCGCTCGCCACCCAGTTGCTCGTGGGGATCGACTACGAGGCTGACGCGCTCTGGCGCCTGCGCCTGCTGGTGGGCGGGGAAACGCGACGCTTTGCCGCCTATCGCAGCCACGACGCGCTGATCGCGGAGGCGGAGGTCGCCTGGATGCCCTCCGGCCTGACCACGATCCGCGGCACGTTGGGGCGCAGCGTGGAGGACGCGGCGCAGGAGGGCGTGTCGGGCTACACCTACACGTCGGGGCGCCTGACGATCGACCACGAATACATGCGCGAACTCGTGCTGAGCGCGTCGGCCGGGTTGCAGCACGCCGCCTTCCTGCAGGGCGGGTCGCAGACCGGCTACACGATCGGCCTTGGTGCGACCTGGATGGTGAACCGGCTGATGCGGGTGTCCGCGACCTACGATCTGCGCGGGTTGAGCGGCGGGCACGCAGGGACGCAGGCGACGGCCGGGCCGAGCACACACAGCCTCGCCCTGCTCACGGTCCGCTTCGGCCTGTGATGCCGGTCAGCCCCTCCGCCCGTCGGCACAACCCATGGGGCCGGCGCGAGGAGCGCGCCCCGTGACCGTCGCCCCATGACCGTCCGCCCCATGACCGTCCAACCCGTGACCGTCCCGCTGCTCGGGCTCGACTGCGCGGCGATGGATGCCCCGGCGGCCGCGGCGTGGCTGGCCGCACGTCCGGCCGATGCCCCGTTCGGATACGTGGTGACGCCGAACGCGGACCATTTCGTGCGGCTGGCGGGCGATCCGGGTCTCGCTGCGATCTATCGCGGTGCCTTGCTGCGGCTGCTCGACTCGCGCGTGGTCGCGCGCGCCGCGCGGCTCTTGGGACTGGCGGTGCCGCCGGTCGCACCCGGCAGCGACCTCACGGAATGCCTGCTGGCCGCGCATGTGCGGCCCGAGGATCCGGTCACCGTGATCGGGCTGACGGACCCGACGGTGCGGCGTGTCGCGCAGCGTTTCGGCCTGTGCATGCCGGCGCATCATGTGCCCCCGATGGGACTGGCGCAGCGACCGGAGGCGATGCAGGCGGCCGTCGACTTCGTGCTCGCCCATCCCGCCCGCTTCGTCTTCCTGGCGGTGGGATCGCCGCAGCAGGAGCAGCTTGCGGCGGCGATCGCCGCGACGGGGCGGGCACGCGGGGTCGGGCTGTGCATCGGGGCGAGCCTCTCCTTCCTTGCGGGCACCGAACGCCGCGCGCCACGCTGGATGCAGTGGATCGGGGCGGAGTGGGCCTTCCGGCTGCTGCGCGCGCCGCGCCGCCTCTCCCGCCGATACCTGTGGGACAGCCCGCGCGTGTTCGCGCTGCTGTGGCGAGTTCGGATCACGCGGCGCTGACCCGCCGGCGCTGCGCGGCGGGGGGAGCCATGCGATCGGACGGACGCTCCCAGAGGGAGAAGAGGGCGGGCGCCGGGGCTGTCGGTGTGGAGGGCGCGGGCAGGGGGGCCAGGAGTTCCTGGCGGATCCGCCGGTACCATGCGCCGCGCGGCGCGCGATCCACGGCCTGCAGATAGCTTCGGACATCGTCGGGCAGCCGACGCGCCGGCGCGGGCAGCGGCATGCGCGCCGCATCGGCGATCGCACGGCGGGTTTCGGGCAGCAGGCCGTTGCGCCAGCCCTTGGCGAGGTAGGCGGCGATCCGGGGCGAGAGGGACAGCCAGTCGACGCCGATCTTGCGGGCGATGTAGAGCCGATTGCGGACGTGATGGTACCATCGGGCATCCGACCAGCGTACCCGCTGCTCTCCGCTGACCTTGTGCGTGACCACGAGGTCGCCGTGGTAGCGGACCGTCCACCCGGCCGCGAGCAGGCGGAGTGAGAGGTCGAACTCTTCCCAGCAGAAGAACAGGGCCGGGTCGTAGCCGCCGGCCTCGTTCCAGGCGGTGCGCCGGATGACGTGGCCCGCGCCCACGAAGGTCGCGGCATCGAACCGCGCCGCGGCGCGCGGCAGCAGCGCGGCGGGGTAGCCCCAGGAGGAGAGGTCGTCGGTGTCGCGCCCATGGGCGAGGATGCGGCAGCCCAGCGCCCCGATGCGGGTCTGGGCCGCGAGATCCGCGCGGGCGCGTGCCAGCGTGTTGGGGGCTGCGAATTCCGCATCGTTGTCGAGGCCGGCGATCAGGTCTCCATGCCCGAACGCGGCCGCGCGGTTGCGCCCGGCGGGGACGCCCAGGTTGCGGTCGAGGCCCAGGAAGGTGACGCCGGACCGCCCCTGCACGAAGCGCGCGATCCGCGCCCGTGCCGGCGGGGCGGAGCCCTGGTCCAGCACCGTCACATGCCGGCTGACACCCTGCTGTGCCAGGGCGGAGGCGATGGCGGCGCAGGTCTCCTCCGCGCGGTCGAGCGCCAGGATCGTCACGTCCACGTCGTAGCGGCCGTCCGGCGGCCGGGTGGCTCCGGCGAGATGGCGCATCAGAGCACCCCTCCCATCGGGCGGATTCCGAGATAGGCCATCCGCTTGAGTTCCTTTCGCCCGCGCGAGAGCGCGTCCAGCACGAGCCCGCAGGTCAGCGCCAGGAAGGAGAGCAGCACGAGCCCGGTCGCGAGCAGTGCGGTCGGCAGGCGCGGCACGAGGCCGGTGCCGACGAATTCCCACACCACCGGCAGACCGAGACCGAGCCCGGCGACCAGCATCGCGAGCGCGGTCAGGCCGAAGGAGAGCAGCGGCCGCTCGTGCTCGATCAGGTGCAGGATGGTGCGCAGGATGCGCCAGCCGTCGATCAGCGTCCGCAGCTTGGAGCTCGAGCCCGCGCCCCGGCCGCGATAGGGGGCCGAAACCTCCTGCATCGGCATCCGCAGCTCGAGCGCGTGGACGGTGAACTCGGTCTCGATCTCGAACCCGGCGGACAGGGCGGGGAAGGATTTCACGAAGCGCCGGCTGAACACGCGGTAGCCCGAGAGCATGTCGCTGACGCCGCAGCCGAAGGCGTGGCGCACGAAGCCGCTGAGCAGGGTGTTGCCGATGCGATGAAAGCGGCGATAGGCCAGTTCCGCCTCATCCGACACGCGGGCCGCGGAAACCATGTCGAGCTGCTGCTCGTGCATCAGCCGCAGCATCGCCGGGGCCGCTGCGGCGTCGTAGGTGTCGTCACCGTCCACCAGCACGAAGGCGTCCGCGTCGATGTCGGCGAACATGCGACGGACCACGTGGCCCTTGCCCTGCAGCCGCTCGTTGCGGACCAGCGCGCCGGCCGCGCGCGCGGTGAGCACGGTGCGGTCGGTCGAGTTGTTGTCGTAGACGTAGATCGTCGCCTGGGGCAGCGCGGCCTGGAAATCGGCCACGACCTTGCCGATCGCCGCTTCCTCATTGCAGCAGGGGATCAGCACCGCGACGCGCGGGGCCTGGATGAACCGGTCCGCGGACGGCAGGGCGGGCGCGGAGCATTGCTGTGCCAGCACGTCCTGGCCCGCACCCTCCCGCGCGAGGGGCTTGGCGGGCGACGGCCGTTCGGGCCAGCCGCGCGGCCGGACGAACTCTGCCGTCGGGCGCTGGGGGGGCGCCGTCTGTCGCTTGGGGGAGGCGAGCCGGGGCGGGGCGACGTCGTCACAGAGGATGGTGTCGGGCATGGCGCACGCTCCTCAATAGGCGTTGCGCATGCCGAGAACGCTGACGAGCGTACGGCAGAGGATCAGGACGTCGAGTAGCAGCGACCAGGTGGCGATGTATTCGAGGTCGCAATCGATGCGGCGGAGGAGCTTCTCCTCCGTGTCGGTCTCGCCGCGCCAGCCGCGCACCTGCGCCAGGCCGGTGATGCCGGGGCGAACGGCATGACGGGCGGCGTAGTGGGGTGCCACGTCCTCGAACGGGCGGCCGCCGGCGCAGGTGCCGGGCGTATGGGGCCGGGGCCCGACCATCGACATCTCGCCGCGGAGCACGTTGACCAGCTGCGGCAGCTCGTCGAGGGAGGTGCAGCGCAACCAGTGGCCGACCCGGGTGATGCGCGGATCGCCGCGCGTCGCCTGCCGGCAATCGCCCGCGGACGGTACGTGGTCGTACATCGTGCGGAACTTGAGCAGGCCGAAATGCCGCTGCTGCAGGCCGATGCGGCGTTGGCGGAACAGGGCGGGGCCGGGACTGTCGAGCCGGATCGCGATCGCGACCAGCAGCATGAGCGGGGCGAGCACCGCCAGCATCACGGTGGCAAGGGTGAGGTCCAACGCCCGCTTCGTCGCAGCTGTGGCCGGGTTGTGCCCCACGCGCCGCATGGCGGGCGGGGAGCGTGCGGCCAGCGACTGGCGATAGGAGATCGGCTCGAGGAGCAGATCCGACTCTCGGGCGGGAAGGCGCGCGAGGGCGTGGCCGGCATAGTCGAACATGGTCTTGCCCTTCGTCGGTTTTCCGACGGGCAAGTCATGGCGCTGGAGAGGTCAGCGCGCGGTTAACGCCGCATGCGGCGGTAGTGACGCATGAAGATTTTTCTCACGCGCCGCTCAAACGCTCCTCGCGTGCCGCCCGCTTGCGGTGCCGACGGCCGGGACGCCTGCGCGTCGGGGGCACCTCAGCGGAACACCAGCCGGCGGGAGAGGCTGAAATTGACGAACATCCCGGCGACCGCGCCGGCGGAGGTGGCGATCACCGGCTGGCGCGCGGCGAGCGGGATGAAGGCGACGCACAGCACGTAGGTGCCCCGGTTCAGCACGAACCCCACCAGGTTGGCGGCGATGAAGCGGGCCCATTGGTGGTGCGCGGGGCCGCTGCCTTGGCCGCGAAAGGTCCAGATCCGGTTGAGCAGCCAGGTGGTGGTGGCGGCCGTGCCATAGGCGGCGAGGCCGGCGCCGTAGAGGCCGAGGGAACCGCGCAGGGCGTAGACGGTGGCCGTGTCGACCACCAGGCCGGCCAGGCCCACGGTGCCGAACTGGGTGAACTGGACCAGGGTTCGCAGCCGGTCCTGGGTGGCGTGCCGCGCGAGCGGGGGCGGCAGGCGGCGGGCGAGGCGGCGCAGCAGGGCGTGCATCGCGGGCGCTTACCCGTTCGGGGCCGGCCCGGCAATGCCGCGGGCCAACCCCGGACGGGCATGCGCATCACATCAGAGCGCGAGGCGCAGGTAGCCGCCGATCTCGCCGATGATGCCGCGGCGGAAGGCGAGCACGCAGACCATGAAGATCACGCCCTGGGTCACGGTCACCCAGGCGCCGAACTGCGCCAGGTAGTTTTCCATGCTGACCAGCACCGTGGCGCCCATGATCGGACCGAACACCGTTCCCAACCCGCCCAGCAGGGTCATCAGCACGACCTCGCCCGAGGTCGCATAGTGCACGTCGGTCAGCGTAGCGATGCCGAACACCAGCGCCTTGGTGCCGCCGGCGACGCCCGCGATCAGGCAGGACAGCACGAAGGCGATCAGCTTGTAGTCGTCGGTGCGATAGCCCAGCGAGATTGCCCGCGGCTCGTTCTCGCGGATGCCCTTCAGCACCTGCCCGAACGGGGAGTGGATGATCCGGTGCACCATCAGGAAGCCGAGGATGAAGATGATCGCGACGACCCAGTACATCGTCATGTCGTTCGACAGGTCGAAGATGCCGAACAGGTTGCCGCGGGGCACCTGCTGGATGCCGTCCTCGCCGCCGGTGAACGGCGCCTCGAGGCAGAAGAAGTAGACCATCTGCGCGAGTGCCAAGGTGATCATGGCGAAGTAGATGCCCGAGCGGCGGATCGCCAGGTAGCCGAGGACGAGGCCGAGGGCCGCGCCGGTGAGGCCGCCGAGGGCGATCGCGACCACCGCGTCGATGTGCCAGTGCTTCATGGTCCAGGCGGCGATGTAGCTGCCCATGCCGAAGAAGGCGGCGTGGCCGAAGGACAGCAGCCCGACATAGCCGATCATCAGGTTGAACGCGCAGGCGAACAGCGCCATGCACAGGATCCGCATCAGGAAGACCGGATACAGCACGTAGGGGCAGATCACGATCAGCGCGATCATCACCAGGAAGGCGATGGACTGGGCGCGGGAGAAACCGAACATCCTCAGGCGGCCTTTCCGAACAGGCCACGCGGCCGGGTCAACAGGACGATCACCATCACCAGGAATACGACGGTGGCGGAAGCCTGGGGATAGAAGACCTTGGTCAGACCCTCGATCACGCCGAGGGCGAAGCCGGTGACGATGGACCCCATGATCGAGCCCATGCCGCCGATCACCACCACCGCGAAGACGGTGTTGATGAAGTTCGTCCCCATGTTCGGGTTCACCGAGTAGATCGGCGCGGCCAGCACGCCCGCGAAGGCCGCGAGGGCGACGCCGCCGGCGTAGGTCAGGGTGATCAGCCGCGGCACGTCGACGCCGAAGGCCTGCACCATGGGCGCGTTCTCGGTCGCCGCGCGCAGGGTGGCGCCCAGCGAGGTCTTCTCGATGATCGCCCAGGTGGAGAGGCACACGACCAGGGCCGCCAGCACCACCCAGCCGCGGTAGTTCGGCATGAACATGAAGCCGAGGTTGGTCGCGCCCTGCAGCACGGCCGGGATGCGGTAGGGCATGCCGGAGGAGCCGTAGGCGTTACGGAACAGGCCCTCGATCACCAGGGCGAGGCCGAAGGTGAGCAGCAGGCCGTACAGGTGGTCGAGCTTGTAGAGCCGGCTGATGATCGTCTTCTCGAGCAGCAGCCCGAAGATGCCGACGATCAGCGGGGCCAGGATCAGGCTGGGGAAGTAGCCGATTCCGGCGTAGTTCAGCAGCATCCAGGAGACGAAGGCCCCCATCATGAACAGCGCCCCATGGGCGAAGTTGATGATGTTGAGCATGCCGAAGATCACCGCCAGCCCCAGCGAGAGCATGGCGTAGAACGCACCGTTGATGAGCCCGAGCAGGAGCTGCCCGAAGAGCAGCGGGCCGGGAATGCCGAAGATCATGAACATGGAGATTTCCCGGCCGCGCCGTTCCCTTCGTTCTTAGGACTTGATGAAGTAGCAGTGACCATCGGCCAGCGGGCGGAACGCCTCGTCGCCGGGGGTCATCGCCACCTGCTTGTAGTAGTCCCACGGACCCTTGCTCTCGGAGGGCTTCTTCACCTCGAAGAGGTAGGCGGGGACGAGGTTGCGGCCGTCCTCACGGATCTTGGTCTTGCCGAAGCAGTCGTCCTCGACCGGCATCGCCTTCATGCGGTTGACGGTGGCGACGCCATCCTTCTTGGCCTCGGCGGCGCCCATGTCGGCGACGGTCTTCAGGTAGTGCAGGGTCGCCGAGTAGCAGCCGGCATGGATCATGTTCGGCCAGTTGTTCGGCGTCTTCGGCTTCACGCGGTTGGTCCAGGCGCGCGTGCGGTCGTTCAGGTCCCAGTAGAAGCTCTCGGTCAGGTTCAGCCCCTTGGCGACGTCGAGCCCGAGGGCGTGCACGTCGGTGATGAACATCAGCATCGCCGCGATCTTCATCGACTGGTTCAGGCCGAACTCGTTGGCCTGCTTGATCGAGTTCACCGTGTCGCCGCCCGCGTTGCACAGGCCGAGGACCTGCGCGCCGGAGGCCTGCGCCTGCACCAGGAAGGAGGAGAAGTCGGTCGTGCCCGGGAAGGGATAGGCGGAGGAGCCCATCACCTTGCCGCCGGCCGCGTTCACCAGGGCCGAGGTGTCGGACTGCAGCTGCTTGCCGAACGCGTAGTCGGCGGTGAGGAAGTACCAGTTCTTGCCACCGGCCTTCACCATGGCGCCGCCGGTCGACTTCGCCAGCATGTAGGTGTCGTAGGTCCAGTGGATGAAGTTGGGCGAGCACTGCTCCCCGGTCAGCGCGGCGGAGGCGGCGCCGGAGTTCAGGTAGACCTTGTTCTTCTCCTTCACCACGCCCTGCACGGCGAGCGCGACCGAGGAGGTCGGCACGTCGAGCAGCATGTCGACGCCGTCGCGGTCGAACCACTGGCGCACGATGGAGACGGCGAGGTCGGGCTTGTTCTGGTGGTCGGCCGAGATGACCTCCACGTTGAAGCCCTTGCTGCCGAATTCCTCGACCGCCTGCTTCGTGCAGATCACCGAGGTGACGCCGCCGGTGTTGGTGTAGGGGCCCGACTGGTCGTTCAGCACGCCGATCTTGATGGTCGGCGTGCCTTGCGCGCGGGCGCGGACGAGCGGGAACGCCGATGAGGCGGCCGCGGCGGATAGCAGGGTACGGCGTGAGATGGTCATTGGGCGCTCCTTGGTCGTCAGGTCGTCACCAGCGGGCAGACACCCCCGCCGCCCGGGCGGATCGCCGGATCGGCTGGGGTGGCGGCCTGTGGCTCGTCGTCGTTCCACGCTTCCTTGCCGTCGAAGGGCGTTCCGCCCCCGTGGAGATGGAACGGCTGGATCTTGCGTCCGTCGGTGCGGATGGCGCTGGCGGGGACGCCACGGCCGATCCGGATCGTCGCCGTCGCCGTCCCCATCGCCGTCTCCGCCGTCTGCACGCGCGCACGCGCCGCGGACCCGGCGGCCACGGCCGTGGGGCAGGCGATCAGGGCGCGGTGGGAGAGACGCATTGGCGGTTTCCTCTGGTCACCATTGTCTCGGCGGCGAAGCTCTCGGCGGAGATGTCGTGAGCGGTGGTGGTCGTGGCCGTTGGCGTGGGTGGCGTGGTGTGCGGTGGCGTCGTGTGCGTGGCGGTGATGTCGGGGGCGGGCCGGGACGTTTCCCGTGGAACGACCGGGTGCGGCCGGTCAGACGCCCAGGTATTCGTGCAGCTTGTCCATGCTCGATTCGAGCTGGTGGTTCGGGATCATGTCGACGACCTTGCCGTGCTCCATGACGTAGTGGCGGTCGGCGACGGTCTGGGCGAAGCGGAAGTTCTGCTCCACCAGCAGGACGGTGAAGCCGCGCTTCTTGATTTCGCGGATGGTCCGGCCGATCTGCTGCACGATGACCGGCGCGAGGCCTTCGGTCGGCTCGTCCAGCAGCAGCATCTTGGCGCCGGTGCGCAGGATGCGGGCGATCGCCAGCATCTGCTGCTCACCGCCCGACAGCCGGGTGCCGTGCGCGGTGCGGGCGCGTTCCTTCAGGTTGGGGAAGAGCTGGTAGATCGTGTCGATGTCCAGTCCGCCCGGTGCGACCACCGGGGGCAGCATCAGGTTCTCGGTGACCGAGAGGGAGCCGAAGATGCCGCGCTCCTCGGGGCAGATCGCGATGCCCGCCTTGGCGACGTGGTTCGGCATCATCTTGATCGTCTCGGCGCCGCGGAAGCGGATGCTGCCTTCGCGCCGGGGCACCAGGCCCATGATCGACTTCATGGTCGTGGTCTTGCCGGCACCGTTGCGGCCCAGCAGCGTCACGACCTCGCCCTCGCGGACCTCGAGGTCCACGCCGTGCAGGATGTGGCTCTCGCCGTACCAGGCGTTGAGTCCCTTGATCTCAAGCATGCTCGCTTCCCAGGTAGGCGGCGACGACCTCGGGGTTCTTCGAGACCGAGGCGTAGTCGCCTTCGGCGAGCACCTTGCCGCGGGTCAGGACGGTGATGGTGTCGCACAGGCCTTCCACCACCGAGAGGTTGTGCTCGACCATCAGGATCGTGCGGTTCGCGCGAATGCGGCGGATCAGCTGCACGATCAGGTCGACGTCGCTGTGCGTCATGCCGGCGGTGGGCTCGTCGAGCAGCATCATCTCGGGATCGAGCGCGAGCGTGGTCGCGATCTCGAGCGCGCGCTTGCGACCGTAGGGGAGCTGCGTGACCGTGGTCTCGGCGTAGCCCGACAGCCCGACGTCGTAGAGCAGCTCGTGCGCGCGGTCGTTGTAGACGTGCAGCGCGCGTTCCGACCGCCAGAAGTCGAAGCTCGTGCCGCGCGCGCGCTGCAGCGCGAGCCGGACGTTCTCGAGCGCGGTCAGGTGTGGGAACACCGCCGAGATCTGGAAGCTGCGCACGAGGCCGAGCCGCGCGACCTGGGCCGGCTTGAGACCGGTGATGTCGCGGCCCTTGAAGCGGATCTTCCCGCGCGTCGGCTGCAGGAACTTGGTCAGCAGGTTGAAGCAGGTGGTCTTCCCGGCCCCGTTCGGGCCGATCAGCGCATGGATCGTGCCGGTCCGGACGCGCAGGTCCACCCCGTCGACTGCGACGAAGCCGCTGAATTCGCGGGTCATGCCCGCGGTCTCCAGGATGGTGTCGTTCACCCCCGGACGTCTCCCATGAAAACGGATTGATCCCTGTGGGGCGGGTGATTTGCATATCGTGGCGCGGGGCGCAAGATTGTTTCAGACGAAGGCAAGCCGGTGAGCGGCGTTCCCGCTGCGATCCGGAGGCTGGCCAGAGCCCATGTGACCGCGGCTGCCGTACCACGAACCCGTGCTTCACGGGCGATCGGCGGTCGAACCCCTTGCACCGGCCACGAATGATGCCCCGTGCGGTCGGAGCCTTGCCTCCGCGCGCGTTCTTCGTGCCCGGCCATGCCTCGATGGGATACACGCTGGACATAGACCCGTTACACGCGGATGGGACGAGCTCCATCGTGCCCGTCGCTCCGCCCGTCTCCTCGATCCGATCCTGCCGGCCGGCCCTCCGCCGTCCAGGTGGAGCCATGAGCGCCGGGAGGGCGCACCGACCGTGCCGCGACACCGCATCCATCCGACCTCCCTCGACCGTGCCCAGGCCCTGGCCTCGGGCGACGCACGTGGCCCATCCCGTGACCACGCGCCCGCCCACGCTCGGCGTCATCCCTGGGGCCACCCCTGGGGCCATTCCGGGGGCCATGTCCCCGGGGCGGCGATCCGTCCCGCCGCCCGCATGAACGCGATGTCATCTTCCCCGCCGCGCGCCCCGGCCGGCGCTTCGCCCGTCACCGGCCTGGGGCGGGTCGCGGCGCGTCTCGCCCTGGTGGCGGTGGCCGCGGGCCTGCTCGCCGGGTGCAGCCTCGGCCCGGACTACCGGCGGCCGGACCAGGAAATCCCGGCCGCCTACCGCGCGAGCGCCGCGACCGAGGCCCAGGCCTGGCCCTCGCCCGAATGGTGGCGCGGCTTCCGCTCGCCGGAGCTGGACCGGCTCATCGCCGAGGCGCGGGCGGCCAATTTCGACATCGCCGCCGCGATCGCGCGGGTGCGGCAGGCGGACGCCCAGCTCCGCATCGCCGGCGCCGGCCTGCTGCCCACGCTGGACGCGACCGGCAGCGCGCAATGGCAGCGGACCGGGCTGCGCACCGGCTCCAACCGGCTCACCAGCTCCTCCGGCAACAGCGCGATCGAGACGCGCAGCTACGCGGTCGGCCTCAACGCCGCCTACGACATCGATTTCTGGGGCAGCGCGCGGGCGACCCGGTCCAGCGCCGCCGCGCTCGCGCTGTTCAGCCGGTTCGACCAGGAGACGGTGGCGCTCACCGTGGTGAGCAACGTCGCCACGACCTGGTTCACCGCGCTCGCCTATGCCGACCGGCTGGCGGTCGCGCGGCGCAACCTGGCGGATGCCGAACAGACGCTGGCGGTCATCCGCGGCCGGTTCGCGGCCGGCACCGCCAACGCGCTGGACGTCGCGCAGCAGGAATCGCAGGTCGCGATCGAGCGGGCCGTCATCCCCAACCTGCAGAACCAGATGGAACAGCAGGTGATCGGCCTCGGCATCCTGATCGGGCGGCCGCCCGAGGCGGTGACGGTCCAGCCCGGCACGCTGGACACGCTGGCCCTCCCGGAGGTCGCGCCCGGCCTGCCGTCCACGCTGCTCGAGCGGCGGCCCGACATCGCCTCCGCCGAGGCGCAGCTCGTCGCCCAGAACTTCAACATCCAGGTGGCACGCGCCGCGTTCTTCCCGACGATCCAGCTCACCAGTTCGGCGGGATACCAGGCCGCGGCGCTGAACCAGCTCGTCGGGCCGGGCGGCATGCTGCTCTCGCTGGCGGCGGGGTTGACGCAGCCGATCTTCGACGGCGGGACCCTCCGGGGCCAGCTCGACCTCAGCAAGGCGGAATATGCCGAATACCTCGCCAACTATCGCAAGGCGGTGGTGCAGGCCTTCACCGACGTGGACCTGGCGCTGACCGCCTGGCGGTTCACCTCCGAACAGGAGAAGCTGCAGCGGGAGGCGGTCGCCCGCGCGCAGCGGGCCGCCGATATCGCGCGGGCGCAGCTCCAGGCCGGGACGGTGGACATCACCACGGTGCTGACCGCCGAGACCACCCTGTTCAACGCCGAGGACACGCTGGTGCAGGTGCGCCTCTCGCGGTTCCAGGCGCTGCTCTCCCTCTACAAGGCCCTGGGCGGCGGGTGGGAGCGCCCGGCCGGCGCGATCCCCGACCTGGTGCCGCCGCTCGATCCCGGCCAGGTGCTGGGCGGGGTGGCGCTGCCCGTCGGAGGCAACCTGCGATGACCAGGAACCGCTCGGTTTCGTCACGGGGGCGCCAGCCCGACGAGGAGCACGACCGCCGGCCCGACGGCGCGCAGGGCCGCCGGCGGAATCGGGCGACCGGCCATTGGCACCTCGCCCCCGTGTCCCGATATCGCGTCCAGCCCCGGAAGGACCGACATGGATAGCCTGACCCGAGACCCGGTGGAGCTGCGTCAGCGCGCGCGCGTGCGGCGGTGGCCCATGCTGCTGCTGTGCCTGCTCGCCATCGCGGCGATCATCGGCGCGGTGTGGTTCTGGCCGTCCGGGTCCGGCGGGCCGGCCAGCCGCAACCGGGTCAGCGGCCAGCCCATCCCCGTCCTCGCCGCCCCCGCCGCAATCCGCGACATGCCCATCTTCCTCGACGGGCTCGGCACCGTGCAGGCCTTCTACACGGTCACGGTGAAACCCATGGTCGACGGCCCGCTGCTGTCGGTGAACTTCACCGAGGGGCAGGACGTGAAGAAGGGCGACGTGCTGGCGCGCATCGACCCGCGCACCTACCAGGCCGCGCTCGACCAGGCGGTGGCCAAGAAGGCGCAGGACGAGGCGCTGCTCGCCAACGCCCGGTCCGACTATGCGCGCTACCAGAAGCTGGTGGCGAACAACTACACCTCCGCCCAGCAGGCCGACACCGCCAAGTCCCTGGTCGCGCAATACGAGGCGCAGGTGCGCCAGGATCAGGCGCAGATCGAGACCGCGCAGACCAACCTCAGCTACACCACCATCACCTCCCCGATCGACGGCCGGACCGGGATCCGACAGGTCGATCCGGGGAACATCGTGCATGCCTCCGACGCGACCGGCATCGTCGTGATCACGCAGCTCCAGCCGATCTCGGTGGTGTTCACCCTGCCGCAGCAGGAGCTGCCGGCCGTCGCCAAGGCGCTGCGCGCGGGACAGCCCAAGGTGCTCGCCTATGCGGAAGGCTCGAATGGCGGCGCGGCGACGCTGCTCGACACCGGGACGCTCGCGGTGCTGGACAACCAGGTCGACTCGACCACGGGCACGATCAAGCTGAAGGCGACCTTCCCGAACCCGGACCACACGCTGTGGCCCGGCGGGTTCGTGCGCGTGCAACTCCAGGTGGACACGGCGCATGGCGCGGTGGTCGTCCCCCCCGCCGCGGTGCAGCGCGGGCCCCGCGGCCCCTACGTCTTCGTCATCGACGGCGAGACGGTGAAGCGCCAGGCGATCACCACCGGCTACGAGGACGAGCACGCCTCGATCGTCACCAGCGGCCTGAAAGGGGGCGAGAAGCTGGTGACCGACGGCGCGTCCCGCCTGTCGGACGGCAGCAAGGTGGCCGTCGTGCCGCCCGCCGGAGCCGCCCAGGCGCCGGGACCGGACCAGGTGAGCCCGCCCGGCGCCCGCCGGCCGCGCAACGCCGGCGCACCCGGGTGACACCGATGGGCCTCTTCGCTCGTCGGTATCATGGACTGGGGTTGGTGGGGCAGCCGGCGCCATGAACATCTCCGCCCCGTTCATCAGCCGGCCGATCGCGACCTGGCTGCTGGCGATCGCGATCCTGCTCGCGGGCGGCCTCGGCTACCGCGCACTGCCGGTCTCGGCGCTGCCGGAAGTCGACTTCCCCACGATCCAGGTCGTGACGCAGCTTCCGGGTGCGTCGCCCGAGACGGTGGAGGTGCTGCTCACCGCGTCGCTCGAGCGCCAGTTCGGCCAGATCCCCGGCCTGCTGAACATGACGTCGCAGAGTTCCGAGGGGACCAGCCAGATCACGCTGCAGTTCGACCTGAACCGCTCGATGGATTCGGCGGCGCAGGACGTGCAGGCGGCGATCAACGCGGCGGCGGGCACGCTGCCCGCGAACCTTCCCTATCCGCCCACCTATTCGAAGGTGAACCCGGCCGACGCGCCGATCCTGACCATCGCGCTCACCTCCGACAGCCTGCCCATCGACGTGGTCAGCGACGCGGCGGACACGCTGCTGCAGCCGAAGCTCGCGCAGATCGACGGCGTGGGCCGCGTGACCGTGCAGGGCGGCATGCGCCCGGCGGTGCGGGTGCGGGTCGATCCCGCGCGGCTCGCCGCCTACGGGCTGTCGATGGAGGACGTGCGCACCGCCGTCTCCCAGTCCACCGTGAACGGTGCCAAGGGCGGGTTCGACGGCCCGCGGCTCGCCTTCGCCCTCGGCGCGAACGACCAGCTCGTGGATGCGGCCGCCTACCGGAACCTGGTGATCGCCTGGCGCAACGGCGCCCCGGTGCGGCTGTCGGCCGTGGGCAGCGTGATCAGCGGGGTGGAGAACGACCGCGTCGCGGCCAGCTGGAACGGCACGCCCGCCGTGGTGCTGGACGTGCAGCGCCAGCCCGGCGCCAACATCGTGCAGACCGTACAGGCGGTGAAGGCCCAGCTCCCGGTCCTGGAGCGGGCCATGCCGTCCGGCATCAGGCTGACCATCGCGAGCGACCGCACCGAGACGATCCGCGCCTCGGTGGCCGACGTGCAGTTCACGCTGGTGCTGGCCGTGGGACTGGTGGTGCTGGTGATCTTCGCCTTCCTCCGCTCCTGGCGCGCCACCTTCATCCCCGCCGTCGCGCTGCCGCTGTCGCTGATCGGCACGTTCGGGGTGATGCACCTGCTGGGCTACGCGCTCGACAACCTCTCGCTGATGGCGCTGACGGTCGCGACCGGCTTCGTGGTCGACGACGCGATCGTCATGATCGAGAACGTGGTCCGCTTCATCGAGGAGGGCGTCTCGCCGCTGCAGGCCGCCTATCGCGGCGCGGCGCAGATCGGCTTCACCATCGTCTCGCTCACCGTCTCGCTGATCGCGGTCTTCATCCCGCTGCTGTTCATGACGGGCGTGGTCGGGCGCCTGTTCCAGGAATTCGCGGTCACCCTGTCGGTCGCGGTGGTGGTCTCGGCCGTGGTCTCGCTGACGCTCACCCCCATGATGTGCGGCCGGTTCCTGCGGCCGGCCCGTGAAACGCCGCCCGGCCGCCTCTCGCGCTGGAGCGAGGGCGCCTTCGAGCGGCTGCTGGGCGCCTATCGCCGCTCGCTGGACTGGAGCTTCGGGCACCAGACCCTGGTGCTGGTCGTCGCGGTGCTGACCCTGGTGGGCACGGTGGTGCTCTACGTCGTGGTGCCCAAGGGCTTCCTGCCGCAGCAGGACACCGGCGTGCTGCTCGCGGTGACCGAGGCGTCCCAGAGCGTCTCCATCCCCCGGCTGGTCGAGCTGCAGGACCAAGTTGCCGCGAAGGTGCAGGCCGACCCCGCCGTGAGCGGCGTCGTCTCCTTCGTCGGCGCCGGCACGATCAACGCCACGCCGAATGTCGGGCGCCTGACCATCTCGCTGAAGCCGCTGCGGGAGCGGGACGGCGCGCCCGCGGTGATCGCGCGGCTGCAGGCGGCGATCGCGGGCATCCCCGGCATCACCGCGTTCTTCCAGCCGGTTCAGGACATCCAGATCGGCACGCGGGTCAGCCGCACGCAATACCAGTATACGCTGATGGACACCGATCCGGCGGAACTCGCGACCTGGGCGCCGAAGCTGCGCGCGGCGCTGGCCGCGCTGCCGGAGCTGCGCAACGTCGCCTCCGACCAGCAGAACGAGGGCTTCCGCACCTTCGTCACGGTCGACCGCGCGGCGGCGATGCGGCTGGGTGTCACGATGCAGGCGGTACAGGACGTGCTGTACGACGCGTTCGGCCAGCGCCAGATCGCCACGATCTTCGGCCAGGCCAATCAGTACCGCGTCGTGCTGGAGGCCGATCCGTCCTGGCAGGCCGATCCCACGTCGCTGCGCCTGCTGCGCGTGCCCGGCACCGACGGCGCGCAGGTGCCGCTGACCGCGATCGCGACGCTGCACCAGGGAATCGCGCCGCTGGTCATGACGCATCAGGCGCAGTTCCCCGCCGTGACGCTGAGCTTCGACCTCGCGCCCGGCGCCTCGCTGGGCCACGCGGTGGACGCGATTGCCGCGGCCGAACGCCAGATCGGCATGCCGGACACGATCAGCGGCACCTATGCCGGCGACGCGGCGGAGTTCCAGCGCTCGCTCGCCGCCGAACCCTGGCTGATCCTGGCCGCGGTGGTGGTGATCTACATCGTGCTGGGCGTGCTGTACGAGAGCTGGATCCACCCGATCACCATCCTGTCCACGCTGCCCTCGGCCGGCATCGGGGCCCTGCTGGCGCTGATGCTGTGCGGCGCCGACCTGTCGCTGGTGGCGCTGGTCGGCATCGTGCTGCTGATGGGCATCGTGAAGAAGAACGCCATCATGATGGTGGATTTCGCGATCGAGGCGGAACGCGAAGCCGGCGCCGCCCCGCTGGCCGCGATCCGCGAGGCCTGCCTGCTGCGCTTCCGCCCGATCATGATGACGACGATGGCGGCGCTTCTCGGGGCCTTGCCGCTGGTGCTGGAGCACGGCTCCGGCTCCGAACTCCGCTGGCCGCTGGGTGTCACCATCATTGGCGGGCTGCTGCTGTCGCAACTGCTGACGCTCTACACGACGCCGGCGATCTACCTGGCGTTCGAGCGCCTCCGCCTCCGCTACGGCGGCACCCCGGCCCCGGTGCCGGCGGAATGAGCGGCACCGTCGCGTGGACGGCCGTGCGCGCCGTGTGGTGGCCGGCCGTGCGCCCCCTGTCGTGGGCGGTCGCGCAGGTCCCCGTGTCATGGCCGCGCGCGCCCTTCGTGTCATGGCCGGCCTTGTGCCGGCCATCCACGACTTCGCCACGTGCGGAAAGGAAAGCCGTGGATGGCCGCGACAAGCGCGGCCATGACACGAGGGCGGTCGACAAGCGCGGCCACGACACGGGGCGCGCAGGCCGCCACGACACGGCGCGCGCAGGCCACCATGACACGGGGGGGCACCCCTGATGCCGCTCCCGAAATTCTCCGGCTTCTCCGGCATCTTCATCGCGCGGCCCGTCGCGACGATCCTGCTCTCGATCGGCCTGCTGCTCGCGGGCGCCGTGGCCTACCGGTTCCTGCCGGTCGCGGCGTTGCCCAGCGTCGATATCCCCACCATCGTCGTGATGGCATCACGTCCCGGCGCCGACCCCGAGACGATGGCGAACTCCATCGCGGCACCGCTCGAGCGGCGCCTCGGCGAGATCCCCGGCGTGACGGAGATCACCTCGACCTCCTCGATCGGCAACACCTCGATTGTCATCCAGTTCGAACTCGACCGCGACATCAACGGCGCGGCGCATGACGTGCAGGCGGCGATCAACGCCGCGACGACGGACCTGCCTGGCGACCTGCCGACCAGGCCGTACTACCGGAAGTTCAACCCGGCGGACACGCCGATCCTGACGATCGCGCTCTCCTCCGACATCCTGTCCACGGCGCAGATCTACGATGCGGCCGACACGATCCTGGCGCAGCGCCTCTCGCAGGCCGAGGGCGTGGCGCAGGTCTCGGTGAACGGCGCGGAGAAGCCGGCCGTGCGCGTCCGCCTCGATCCGCAGCGGCTCGCCGCCACCGGCCTGTCCAGCCAGGACGTGTACACCGCGCTCCGCAACGCCAACGTGCTGCAGCCGACCGGCGGGTTCCAGGGACCCGCGCGGGCCGAGACGATCGGCGTGAACGGGCAGATGTCGCAGGCCGACCAGTACGCGGGTCTCGTGCTGAAGGCGGGACCCGACACCGTGCTGCGGCTGTCGGACGTCGCGACCGTGGTCAACGCGACCTCGAACGCGCGGCTCGCCGCCTGGAACGGCAAGCAGCCGGCGATCCTGCTCACCATCACCAAGGCGGCGGGCGCCAACGTCATCGAGACCGCCGACCACGTGCGCGCCCTGCTGCCGCAGCTCATGTCCTGGCTGCCGCCCGACATCAAGGTCACCGTGATCAGCGACCGCACCGCGACGATCCGCGCGAGCGTCGCGGACGTGCAATGGACGCTGCTGCTGACCGTCGTCCTGGTGCTGATGGTCGTGCTGGTGTTCATGCGCCGGCTGGTGCCGACGGTCGCGGCGGCGGTGACGGTCCCGCTGTCGATCGCCGGCACGCTCGCCGGCATGTGGTTCCTGGACTACTCGCTCGACAATTTCTCGCTGATGGCGCTGACGATCTCGGTCGGCTTCGTGGTCGACGACGCGATCGTCATGATCGAGAACATCGTCCGCCACCAGGAGCAGGGCTACCCACCGCTGGAAGCCGCCGTGCGCGGCGCGAAGCAGATCGGCTTCACCGTGCTGTCGATCAGCATCTCGCTGGTCGCGGTGTTCATTCCGCTGATCTTCATGGGCGGCGTGATGGGGCGGCTGTTCCACGAATTCGCGATGACGCTGACGCTCGCGATCGTCGTCTCCGCCGCCGTCTCGCTTACGCTCACCCCGATGATCTGCGGCCGGTGGATGCGGCCCGAAGCGCCGCGGGAGTCGCACGGGCTGGTATGGCGCGGCATCGACCGGGCGATGCGCGGCACGCAGCGCTTCTACGCCCGCACACTCGACTGGGCCCTCGCGCACCGCGCCTTCATGCTGCTGATCACCCTGCTCACCGTGATCGTCACCGTCCGGCTCTACGGCACCGTGCCGAAGGGGTTCCTGCCGCTGCAGGACACCGGCATCGTCATGGGCTCCACGCTCGCCGACCCCAACATCTCCTTCCAGAGCATGGTGCAGCGCCAGAAGCAGGTCGTCGACGTGCTGCTGAGCGACCCCGCGGTGGTCAGCGTCGGCTCCACCGTGGGCGTGTCCAGTGGCTGGGCGTCGCAGAACCGCGGCCAGCTCACGCTCGCGCTGAAGCCGGTGTCTGAGCGCGACGCGACGTCCGAGGAGGTGATCGCGCGCCTGCGTCCCAAGCTCGCGCGGGTCGGCGGCGTGCAGACCTTCCTGTTCTCGGCCCAGGATCTGCGCGGCGGCGGCCGCTCCGGCGGTGCGCAATACCAGTTCGCGGTGATCGCACCCGACCTCGCGGAGCTGCGGCGCTGGGCGCTGGCGCTCGAGGAGAAGCTGAAACAGACGCAAGGCATCGTCGACGTGACGTCAGACCAGGACCGCGCCGGTCCGCAGGCGGACGTGGTGATCGACCGCGACGCGGCCGCGCGGCTGCAGGTGAGCGTCAGTGCGATCGACGCGGCGCTGAACAACGCCTTCTCGCAGCGCCAGGTCTCCACGATCTACGCGCAGCGCAACCAGTACAAGGTGGTGCTGGAGGTGGATCCGAAGCTGCAGACGGATCCGTCCATGCTCGACCGGATCTATGTCGGCGCGAGCAACGGCACGCAGGTGCCGCTGTCGGCGGTCGCGCATTTCGAGCGCGGCACGGCCCCGCTCGCGGTGCGCCACCAGGGCCAGTTCCCCGCCGCCACGCTCAGCTTCAATCTCGCGCCCGGCATGGCGCTGGGCGATGCGGAGGAAGCGGTGCAGCGGGCCGCCCTGGAGCTGCGCATGCCCGAGGACGTCCGCACCGAGTTCGCCGGCAACGCGCGATGGCTGCAGCAATCGCTGTCCAGCCAGCCCCTGCTGATCGCCGCCGCGCTGATCGCGATCTACATCGTGCTGGGCGTGCTGTACGAGAGCCTGCTGCACCCGCTGACGATCCTGAGCACCCTTCCATCCGCGGGCTTGGGCGCGCTGCTCGCGACGCTGATCACCGGCGTGGACCTGTCGATCATGAGCATCATCGGCATCATCCTGCTGATGGGCATCGTGAAGAAGAACGCGATCATGATGGTGGATTTCGCCCTGGAGGCGGAGCGGGAGCGCGGGCTGTCCGCCTTCGAGGCGATCCACGAGGCGTGTCTGGAGCGGTTCCGTCCGATCATGATGACGACGCTGGCCGCGCTGCTGGGCGCGCTGCCGCTGGCCTGCGCGTTCGGCACGGGCGCGGAGCTGCGCCGGCCGCTCGGGATCGCGATCGTGGGCGGCCTGATCGTCTCGCAGATGCTGACGCTCTACACGACGCCGGTGGTCTACCTGGCACTGGAACGCCTCGCCGGCCGCCGCCGCGCCATCCCGAAGCCGGCCCCGGCGGAATGAGAGGTCGCGGAGGCGCTTCGAGATGGTGGCCGAGCGTTCCTTGCGCGACGTCTGTGCGTCCCCTGCGCGACGTCTGTGCGCGCCGCTGGAGCTGCGATTCAGCACAGAGTTGAGGCGAGGGGAGGCGAGCCACAGAGGGGCCGCAGCGGCCCGGATCGTCCGGGGGATTTCCGCATCGGAACCGCGCATCCCTCCGCGCGAAGCGCAATGATTTAGGATGAGTTGAGTCTTTGTCGCCATCTCGGTGAGCCCGGACGCGGGCGGCGGGCGCGACGATGCGGTCTCCTCGTGCCCCTACGTCCAGCCATCGATCGGCCTGTCCCCGGATCTCTCCCGGGTCCGGCGCCCTCTGTGGCTCGTCTCAACTCGCCTCAACTCTGTGCTGAATCAAAGCTCGTGCCGCCAGCACGGACGCAGCCGCCCGGACGCACCGCCACAACCCGCTCAACCCTCCACCCCAGGACCGCTCGGCCCCCACCCCCGGGACCACCCGGCCCTCCAGCCCGAAGAACCTCCCGTCCTCCCTCCCTCCCGTCCTCCCTCCCTCCCGCCCTCCCTCCCGCTGGCCAAGCTCCCGGAATCGCGATAGCCCTGGCGGATTCGCGAGGGGAGACCGCTGCATGAACGGCGCCGAAAGCCTGGTCCACACGCTGCTCAAGAGCGGCGTCGACACGTGTTTCTCCAATCCCGGCACGTCCGAAATGCACTTCGTCGCCGCGCTCGACCGGATCCCCGGCATGCGCTGCGTCCTCGGCCTGTTCGAGGGCGTGGTCACCGGCGCCGCCGACGGCTACGCGCGGATGGCCGGCAAGCCCGCCGCGACGCTGCTGCATTGCGGCCCCGGCCTCGCCAACGGCCTCGCCAACCTGCACAACGCGCGGCGCGCCCACACGCCGATCGTCAACATCGTCGGCGACCACGCGACCTATCACCGCCCGCTCGACGCCCCGCTCACCGCCGACACCGAAGGCTGGGCGCGCGGCGTCTCCGGCTGGGTGCGCACCGCGATGGACGTGAAGACGGTCGGCGCCGATGCCGCGGGCGCGGTGCAGGCTGCCATGACCTCCCCCGGCCAGATCGCGACGCTGATCCTGCCGTCCGACACGTCCTGGAACCCCGGCGGCATCGTCGCCGAGGCGCTGCCGCGCGTGCCGGCCCCGCTGTCCTCGCCCAACCAGATCGACGAAGCCGCCGCCGTCCTGCGCCGCGGCGGCGACGGCATCCTCCTGCTGCTCGGGGGCAAGGCGCTGGGCGAGGCAGGCCTTGCGCTCGCGAACCGCATCAGCGCCGCGACCGGCTGCCGCCTGATGGCCGAGGGCTCGAACGCCCGCGTCGCCCGCGGCCGCGGGCGGGTCGCGGTGGATCGCGTGCCCTACGTGGTCGACGCCGCGGTGAAGGCGCTGTCCGGCACGACGCAGCTCATCCTCGCCGGCGCGCGCAAGCCGGTCACGTTCTTCGCCTATCCGAACAAGCCGCAGACCTCGGTGCCCGAGGGGGCGGAACTGCATGTGCTCGCCCGGGTCGAGCAGGATCCGGTCGAGGCGCTCGCCCGTCTCGCCGACGCACTCGGTGTCCCCGACGCCGCCGCGCCGGATTACGGACCGGCGCCGGAGGCGGGGCGCGGCAAGCTGACGCCCGAGAGCGTCGCCGCGACCGTGGGCGCGCTGATGCCGGAAGGCGCGGTGATCGCCGACGAGTCGGTGACGTACGGCCGCGGCTTCTTCCCGCTCACCCGCAGCGCCGCGCCGCATGACTGGCTGAACGTGCTGGGCGGCGCCATCGGCGGCGGTCCGCCCATGGCGACCGGCGCGGCGCTGGGTGCGCCCGGCCGGCGCGTGATCAACCTGCAGGCCGACGGGTCCGCGATGTACACGGTGCAGGCGCTGTGGACCCAGGCGCGCGAGAAGCTCGACGTCACGACCGTCATCTTCTCGAACCGCAAGTACCAGATCCTGCTGGGCGAGCTCGCCAACGTGGGCGCCAATCCGGGGCGCACGGCGCTCGACATGATGGACCTGGGCAATCCCGACATCGACTGGCCGAAGCTGTCCGCGTCGATGGGCGTGGAAGGCGCGACCGCCGATACCGCGGAGGGCTTCGCCGACCTCCTCGCGCATTCGCTGAAGCGGCCCGGCCCGTTCCTGATCGAGCTGCTGGTGTAGCGGCGCCCGCCGCGCCACGAGCCGGCGCGCCGCTGCATCCGCGGCGCGCCGTTCCCGATTCCCAAGGCCGCCGCGCCAGCCTCCCCGCGCGGGCGTTCCGGTTTCCCCGCTGCGCCGCTACATCTTTCCAGGTGCGAGGAAGCGGTCGATGCGCCGGTGCTGGAACAGCCACCGGCCGCCCTGGCGCACCACCACGTCGAAATACGCGCCGCCCGATCCGATCGCCGGACCCTCGGGCGTGTTCTGCACCAACGTCCAGTTCGACTGCACCTCGGCGCGATCGCCCTGAAGGCTGATCACGATGTTCGTGGTCTGGTGCACGCGGCGGGGCCGGGGGCCGGTGCCGGCGATGCTGCGGGCCTGTTCCACGATCCCGGCATGGCCGTGACCGGAGCCGAACGCGGTCTCCCAGACCCCATCCGCGGTGAAGAGCTGGGCCATCTCCTCGAACCGCCCCGCATCCAGGTGGAAGCAGTAGATTGCGAGGAGCTCGCGGATCGCCTCCCGGTCGGCCAGTGTGTCGCTCATGTTCGCGCCTCCATGATCCCGTCGATCTCGGCATCGTCGTAGCCCGCCTCGCGCAGGATCTCGCGCGTGTGCTCGCCCTGCCGCGGCCAGAGCCGGCGCACCGAGGCCGGCGTGCGCGAGAACCAGGCCGGCGCGGCGGGGACCACGACCTTGCCCTCCACCGGGTGCTCCATCCGCTGGAAGAAGCCGGTCTCGCGCAGGTACGGCTCCTCGAACAGATCCTCCAGCCGGTTCGCCGGACCGCACGGGATGTCGGCCGGCCGCAGCTCCGCGATCCATTCGGCCGTGGTGCGCTGGCGCATGCCCTCGGTCAGCGTCGCATAGAGCGCGTCCACGTTCTTGGCGCGCGCCGCGACGGAGCAGAAGCGCGGATCCTCGATCAGGTGACCGACGCCCATGCTGTCGAACAGCTTGCGCCACTGCGCGTCGCTGACCGCGATCACGCTGATATGGCCGTCCTTCGTCTCGTAGGGGCGGCGGTGCGGGGTCAGCATCCTGGGATAGCCCATGCCGTTCTCCGGCTCGTCCAGCGTGCCGGCCCAGAGATGCTCGACCAGCATGAAGGAGAGGATCGTCTCCATCATCGGCACGTTCAGCTCCTGACCCTCGCCGGTGCGCTCCCGATGGAACAGCGCCATGCCGATCATGGACGCCAGAACGGTGCCGGTCAGCTTGTCCACCACCACGGTCGGGAAGTAGCGCGGCGCGCCGTCCGGTCCGGCGTTCAGCGAGGCGAGCCCCGACACGCCCTGGATCAGGTCGTCATAGGCCGGGAACTCCTGCAGCGAGCTGCCCTTCCGGAACCCGCTCGCGGACGCGTAGATCAGCCGCGGGTTGCGGGCGGCCAGCGTCGCGTAGTCGAGCCCGAGTCGCTGCGCCGCGCCGATCCGCATGTTGTGGACGAACACGTCGGCGGTCTCGACCAGCTTCAGCAGCGCCTCCCGCGCGGCGGGCCGCTTTAGATCCAGCACGAGGCTGCGCTTGTTGCGGTTCAGCGTCGCGAAGTAGCTGCCCATGCCGGGCGTGCGGGACGGCCCGATGTTGCGCGTGGTGTCGCCGTCCTTCGTCTCCACCTTGATCACGTCGGCGCCCATGTCCCCCAGCACCTGGGAGGCGTAGGGGCCGAGAACGACCGTCGTCACGTCGATCACGCGAATGCCGGCCAGCGGGCCGGAGGCCTTCTGCACGTCGTCCTCCATCTCGATTGCGTGCAGCGTCGCCGACGCTCGTCGGGTTGGCAATGTCGGTTGCCGTCTCTAGGATTCTTCGCATCGGCGATCGCGGGATGGGACCATGGATCTGGCAGGCGCACACATGACCCATGGCTGAGCGGCGCCCCAATCCTCGCACCGTGCTGCTGATCGTCGCCTCCGCGATGTTCATGGAACAGCTCGACGGGACGGTGCTCGCGACCGCGCTGCCGACCATGGCCCGCAGCTTCGGCGCCGATCCGCTGCGCATGAACGTGGCGCTGACCGCCTACCTGCTGACGCTCGCGATGTTCATTCCCGCCAGCGGGCGCATCGCCGACCGGTTCGGCTCCCGCACCACGTTCCGCTTCGCCATCGGCCTGTTCACGCTGGGCTCGATCGCCTGCGCGCAGGCGCCCACGCTCTGGACGCTGGTGGCGGCGCGCATGCTGCAGGGCGCGGGCGGGGCGATGATGTCGCCGGTCGGACGGCTGGTGATGCTGCGGGTCGTCTCCAAGAGCGAGCTGGTGCGCTCGATGGCCTGGCTGATGATCCCCGCCACCATCGGTCCGATCGTCGGCCCGCCGCTGGGTGGTTTCATCGTCACCTACCTGTCCTGGCACTGGATCTTCTACATCAACGTGCCGATCGGCATCATCGGCATCGTGCTCGTCACGATCTTCATCGACGAGATGCGGGAGCCGCGGCGCCAGCCCTTCGACGTGCTGGGGCTGGTGCTGTCCGGCACCGCGCTCGCCTGCCTGATGTTCGGGATCGAGATCGCCAGCCGCGGCGTCGGGGCGTGGTGGATCGTGGCGCTGCTGCTGGGGATCGGAGGCACCGCCGCCGCGCTGTACTGGCGCCACGCGAAGCGGCACGCCCGGCCGATGCTCGATTTCGCGCTGATGCGCATCGAGACCTTCCGGCTGTCGGTCTATTGCGGCACGCTGTCGCGCATCGCGGTGGGCGCCATGCCCTTCCTGCTGCCGATGATGCTGCAACTCGGCTTCGGCATGTCGGCGGTGCAGAGCGGCGCGATCACCTTCGTGGGCTCGATCGGCTCGCTCGCCATGCGCGTCTGCGCCCCCTGGTTCCTCCGCCAGCTCGGATTCCGCAACGTGCTGATGTGGATCGGCGCGCTCGCGACCGTGCTGCTGGGCACCACCGCCGCCTTCCGGCCGGCCTGGCCCATCTGGGCGATCTACGGCGTGCTGCTGGCGAACGGGTTTTTCCAGTCGCTGCAGTTCATGGCCTACAACACGATCGCCTATGCCGACGTGCCGCGCACGGACATGAGCGCCGCGACCAGCTTCTACACCACGTTCCAGCAGATGTCGCTCACGCTGGGGATCGCGATCTCGGCCGCGGCGCTCGCCGGATCGGTCGCGCTGACCGGACATGGCTCGCCGCATCTCGGGGATTTCTCCGCGGCGTTCCTGTTCGTCGCCACGGTCTCGATGATGGCGCCGCTGCTGGCGACGCGGCTTGCGCCGGGGGCAGGGGCCGAACTCTCGGGCCATCGGGACACGCCGGGTCGGCGGAGTTCGGATTTCTCCGCGGCTCCGGCCGCCGTTGCGGTGCCCGTTCCGAGCGGGAAGGATGGGGAGGCGCGCTGAGCCTGTGCAGGGTCGGTGTCTGAAGTGGTTTCACCACGGAGGAAGCAGGAGGGCCACGGAGGGCCACGGAGGATGATTTCGCTGCGCGGTGCGGCGCGCGGCGGAGTGCTTCCAGGCGCAGCGTCCAGGGACGTCGCGAAGCGCACAGCGGATATAGATGAAGCGTGCAGGTGATGAGGCGATCAGGCGACGAAGGCGAAGCGTCACGTGCCGCATGCGGCGGCTCCACTCGACGAGACCGACGACGCGACGAGACGAGGCCGACGCATCTATGCGGCCAACCCGAAGCCTCGAAGCGGCACAGCCAGAGCGTGCATCCGGCGCAGGCGAAGCATCCACTCGGCGCGCAGCGCCCCGAATCGACCCGGCGGTTGCGCGTGACCCGCGGTGTCGCCCTGGTCCGACCTCCCGTGGCCCTCCGTGGCCCTCCGTCTCCTCCGTGGTGAACCGCCACGGCCGCCCACCGCAGCGGCCTCCCGGCGTACCCCCGGACGCAAGCTACCCGAGCGTGAGCACCGCGATGCTCACGAGCCCGACAAACCCGCAGTAATATGCGAACGGATTCAGCGCCCAGGAATCATGGCTGCGGAAGTAGCGCATGAGAAACGCCGTGCTGGCATAGGCGGTGACACCTGCGACGACCGCCGCCAGCAGCGACATCTGCAGCACGCCCGGCGCGACGCCCTGGTGCATCAGCTTCGGCACTTCCAGCACCGTCGCGCCCAGGATGATCGGAGTCGCGATCAGGAAGGAGAAATGCGCCGCCCCCTCATGGTCGATCCCGCGCAGCAGGCCGCCCACGATCGTCGCACCGGAGCGGGAGATGCCGGGGATCAGCGCGGTGCATTGCCAGCACCCGATCAGCAGCGCGTCCTTCGGCGTCAGGCTCGACAGCGGCCGATGCCCGCCGCGGCCGCGCAGCTGCTCGCCGAACAGCAGCAGCCCGCCATTGACGATCAGGAAGAACGCCGCGACCAGCGGCGAGCCGAACAGGCCGCGCACGAATTTCTCGAGCAGGAAGCCCAGGATCACGGCCGGGATCGTGGCGAGCACGATCAGCATGAACACGCGGCGGCTCTCGCCCACCTGGTGCGTATCGCCGATGCCCAGCACGCCGGTCCCCAGCGCCCACCAGTCGCGCCAGAAGAACAGCAGCAGCGCGGCGGCGGTGCCCAGATGGAGCATGACGAGGAAGGGCAGGAACTCGTGCGCGCGCTGGTCGATTCCCCAGCCGAGGACGGCGGGAAGGACCACGGCATGCCCGAGGCTGCTGACCGGGAAGAGTTCCGTCGCGCCCTGCAGGATGGCGATCAGGATCGAGTGGATGGCGTCCATGCCGGGTTCCTGTGTGACGCGGCGCGAGTCGGCGAATCGTATGCGCGTCATAACGGCGCGGAACGGGAAGACCAACCCCGCACGCCATCCACAGCGCGTGAGGTTTCAGTCGTTCAGCGGATACGCCGACATCAGCCGCTTCTGCAGCCGCCAGTGCCGCCACATGTCGCGCAGCCCCGACGGGCGCGCGCCCCGCGCCCGGTTGGCCGCGCCGATGCGGAACGCCGCGCCGTAGTGGAAGAATTGCGCGCGCCATGCCTCGCGCAGCGTGGTGCGGCGGTCCCAGATATGCGTCGCCTCGGACCCGGTCCCGTTGATTTCGATCACGGTGAAGTCACCGCGCACCAGGGACGGCACCGACTCGTACCGCACGTCGATGCGGCCGAAATGGAAGTCGGGCAGCGCGCGGGCCAGGCGCTCGACCGCCGCGACCAGCCCGGGCGTGGCGAGGTGCCGGCCGTCCTCGAAGATCGAGCCCTTGCAGTGGTTGCCGACGAACACGAGCCGGACGGTCTCGCCCTGCCGCGGGACCTCGTGCAGCCGGTGGCGCAGCCGCTCGAGATAGAGATGCGAGACCTTGCCCGCGCGGGTGTCCGCGAGGATGAGCTGGTGCAGCGTCGACCGGCCGTCGCCGGTCACGGTGGGCGCGTGCTTGAGCGTGATCGAAGTGACGCGGCCCTCCGCCTCCCCCGGCAGGCGGACGTAGAAGAGGCCGGCTTCGAGCGGCGCTTCCACGAATTCCTGCAGCACCATGCGCGTATCGCGCGGATAGGCGCTCACGTAGCGGCGCAGGTCGCCGGCACCGCGCAGCAGCCGCACGCCCGTGCCGTTGCAGCCGATATCGGGCTTGCCCACCACCGGCCAGGCGAGGCCCGCCGCCGCCATCGCCGCCTCCGCGGCCGCCACGTCGGCATCGCCGCTCCAGTGATGGGTGGTGATGCCGGTGGTGCGGGCCAGCAGGTCGCGCGCCGCCGGCCCGACCTGGTCGAGGATGTCGAGCTTCGACTCCCCGCACAGCCCGCCGGTCGGGATGTTCGGATTGGCCGCGGTCGGCAGGCTCATATCCCCGTACCACAGGCCGAGGCCGATCCAGTGCGCGACGACCGGGGTGTAGAACAGCCAGTCGGGCCAGAACTCGAAATAGGAGAGCGGACCTTCGCCTCGGGCCGACTCGCGGGCGAAGCGCAGCGCGGTCTCGAGCTTCATCGCCGTGCCGCCTGCAGCCCGGCCGCCGCGGCGCGGCCGGCGATGATGACGAACACGACGAAGCCTGCCGCGCCGGCCCAGCGCCACGCGCCCAAATGGTCCATCAGGAAGCGTCCGACATGAAGGGAAACGGCGAACAGCAGCGTGGTCCATGCCGACGTCGCGATGACGGCGGCCGCGGCGAACTGCCGGAGATTGGCGCCCACGAAGCCGCAGGTGGTGTAGGTCGGCAAGCGGAGGCCCGGAAGGAACCGGCTGACCAGCACGACGCGGAACACGCGGCCTTCGAGCCAGGCGCGCACGGCCTCGTGCCGCTGCGGCGGCAGGTGGCGCGCGATCCAGGGCACATGGGCGGCGGCGCGGCCCAGCCCGTAGAGACCGAGGTCCCCGAGGACGATCCCGACATAGAGCGAGCCGAGGGCGAGCGGGATCGGAATGCTGCCGTCCTGCGCCTGCATCGCAGCACCGACCGTGGCGGCATCTTCGAGGATGAAGGTTCCGAGGATGATGGCCGTGGCCTGGAGGACGGGGGATGTACCGGCCCAGAGCAGCAGCGAGGCGATCGAGGTACCAAACATGATCGTCCGCGAACGGCCCTTTGCTTGGGATGGCGGTCGGCGAGACATGGGGCCGGCCCGTAGCCCGTGAGAATCACCTATGGGTGAGGGTTCACGGGACGCGTGCCGGAGGCTGTGGCATAGTCCAACAACATGAGCACGTCACGCTGTGATCACGAATCTGTGAGCAACCCAGGCCTGCGCCATGCCTCTGGACAGGTTCGTTCCGGGTCCGGCGGGAATGAGCCTGCTGCGGGCGATCGCAATCGCATGGCCGACACCACTCGCAACGGCCGCCTCCCGCTTGGCGAGGCGACACACGATCACACCGGGGACGCGCGGGCCGAGCGAGGGCCGGGTGAGCACGCTCATGCCGGGCACGGGCATGCCGGGGACGCGAATGCCGGGGACGGGCACGACCATGGCGGGCACGACCACGCCGGGCACGAGCATGCCGAGCAGGGGCATGCCGAGCAGGGGCATGTCCACGGGGGCGGCGGCCACCACCATCACCATCATGGTCCGCCCGTGGGCAATGACCGCGCCTTCGCGATCGCCGCGGCTGCGAACACCGGCTTCGTGGTGGCCGAGATCGGCTTCGGCATCGCGGCGAACTCCGTCGCCCTGGTCGCCGACGCCGTGCACAACCTGGGCGACGTGCTCGCGCTGCTCCTCGGTTGGGGTGCCGCATGGCTGGGGCGGCGCCCACCGCGGGGGCGACGCACCTACGGGTGGGGACGCAGCTCGATCCTGGCCGCCCTGCTGAACGCGGCGATCCTGCTGGTGGGCGTGGGGGCGATCGCGGTCGAAGCGGTGCAGCGCCTGTTCGATCCGCAGCCGGTCGCCGAGATGACGGTGATGATCGTCGCGGGGCTGGGGATCCTGGTGAACGGCGGCACCGCGCTGCTGTTCATGGCCGGCCGGGAGAAGGACCTGAACGTCAAGGCGCAGTTCCTCCATCTGGGCGGGGATGCGCTGATCTCGCTGGGCGTGGTGGTTGCGGCGCTGGCGATCCAGGTGACCGGCCTCGCCTGGATCGATCCGCTCGCCAGCATCGGCATTGCGATCGCGATCGCCGTCGGCACCTGGGGGCTGCTGCGCGAATCGGTCGATCTGGCGATGGACGCCGTCCCGCAGCAGGTCGAGCAGGCGGCGGTGGAGGGCTGGCTCGCCTCCCTGCCGGGCGTGGTGGAGGTGCATGACCTCCACATCTGGGGCCTCAGCACGACCGAGACCGCGCTGACGGCGCATCTCGTCTGCACCGGGGAGCCGGAGGACCGGCGCCCGCACGAGGTGGCCGCGCAATTGCGCCAGCGCTTCGGCATCGGCCACGCGACGCTGCAGATCGAGAGCGCGGACGATGCGGCCCTGTGCCGCCTCCGCCCGAACGAGATCGTCTGACCCGCTAAGCGTTCCGGCGTGGGGAGCGGTCGTCGAGGTGATGGCTGCGGGGGAGGGCCTTTGTGTCGCGGCCGATGAAGGCCCACGGTGTCATGGCCGACGGGGCCGGGGCAGTACAGCGGGCCGGGACATGACACCGGGCCGACGCACGAAAAAAGAAAGGCGGTGCCGGGTTCGGCACCGCCAAGTTTGGGGAGGAGTCCAAGAGAGGAGCGACCGAGAAGATCTCGTCCGCTTCTCGAGGCTCACCATGCCGTGAGCCGCGCCGGCCGCCATTGATCTGGATCAAAGCCAGCGATTTTTCGTGGCACCACGAGCCACGCCGCGCCTTCGGCGACCCGGATGCCGCTCTCACGCCGACGCGGCGGCGATCCGGACCAGCGCTTCGTCGCGGCCCAGCGCGGCCAGAGTCGCATCGATCCCGGGGCTCACCGTACTGCCCGTCAGCGCCGCGCGCAGCGGTTGCGCCACCTGGCCCAGCTTCCGCTCCGTCGCCTCCGCGAAGGCGCGCAACGCCGCGTCCAGCGCCGCGACGGAGAAATCCGTCTGCGCCAGGGCCGGCGCGAGGTCGCGCAGCATCAGTTTCGCCTCGGGCGTCAGCGCCGCCGCGGCCTTCGGCTCGAAGGGCAGGGGGACGACGCGCGCGAGGAAGGCGGCCGCGTCCGCCAGCTCCACCACCGTCTTCGCCCGCTCCTTGAGCGCCGGCATCAGCGCGAGGATGCGTCCCGCGGCGATCGCGCCCAGCGACAGGTCGTGGCGGTGCGCGAGCCGCTGCAGCACCTCCCTCGTCAGCCGCTCGTCATCGGCCTGGCGGATGTACATGCCGTTCAGGTGGGTCAGCTTGGCGTAATCCATCCGCGCCGCGCCGCGGTTGACGTCGACGATGTCGAACAGCCGGACCGCCTCCTCCATCGGCACGAACTCGAGGTCGCCATGCGACCACCCGAGCCGGAGGAGGTAGTTGCAGACGGCTTCGGGGAGGAAGCCCTGCTCGCGGAACTCGAGCACCGAGACGGCGCCATGCCGCTTCGACAGCTTCGCGCCGTCGGCGCCGTGGATCAGCGGGATGTGGGCGAAGGCCGGCGTCTCCCAGCCCATGGCCTGGTAGATCTGCACCTGGCGGAACGTGTTGGTCAGGTGATCGTCGCCACGGATGACGTGGGTGATGCCCATGTCGTGGTCGTCCACCACGACGGCGTGCAGGTAGGTGGGCGTGCCGTCGCTGCGCAGGATGATCATGTCGTCCAGCTCGCCATTCGCGACGCGGACGGTGCCCTGCACCAGGTCCTCGACCACGGTCTCGCCCTCGCGCGGCGCCTTCAGGCGGATGGCGGGGGAGACGCCCTCCGGCGCCTCGGAGGGGTCGCGGTCGCGCCAACGCCCGTCGTAGCGGGGGGAGCGGCCCTCGGCGATCGCCTGCTCGCGCATCTGCTTGAGCTCGTCCGCCGTGCAGTAGCAGCGATAGGCGCGGCCGGCCTCCAGCAACTGGTGCGCGACCTCCGCATGGCGGGCGCTGCGGGTCGACTGGAACACGGTCTGGCCGTCATGCTTGAGGCCCAGCCAGTCGAGGCCTTCCAGGATCACCTGGGTTGCCGCGTCGGTGGAGCGTTCGCGGTCCGTGTCTTCGATCCGCAGCAGGAACTCGCCGCCGGTGTGGCGGCTGTAGAGATAGTTGAACAGCGCGGTGCGGGCGCCGCCGATATGCAGCAGGCCGGTGGGGCTGGGGGCGAAGCGGGTGCGGACGGTCATGCGCAGCAGATAGTGCAGAACGGCGCTGGGTGGAACGCCCGGCGGCCGGGCGCGTGGACGGTGGGGATCATGGCTGCTTCGCAGGCCGGGGGCGATGGCGGCTCCTGGAGCGGGGCTCCGCTGTTGCTGATCCACGGCCTGTTCTGTGCCGTAGGCATTCACCCGCTGGTGAGAGGTGCGGGCGCACATTCGCCCGCATGGATGCCCCGCTCATCGCACCTCCCCGCCGGGGCTTCGGCTGGCTTGCCGCCTGGCAGGAGGCGGAGGCGGGGCGCTTCGCGCTGTGGCTGCCGGTGTGCATGGCGGCGGGAGTGGTCGCCTACTTCCAGCTCCGCGCCGAACCGCCGCTCTGGTGGGGGTTCGCGGCGGGCCCGCTGCTCGTGGCGGCGTGGCTGCTGCGTCCCTGGCCCGCGATGGCCGGCACGGCTGGGGGGCTGGCGGCATTCGCGGCGGGGTTCCTGGCGGCGCAGATCGCGGCGGCGCGGGCGTTGCCCTTCGACCCGGTGCCCAGTCGGGCGGCGATCGTCACCGGCTGGGTCTACGGCGTTGAGATGCTGCCCGGCGGCCGGCGGATCACGCTGATGGATGCGGTGCTGGAGGGGGCGGCCGCGCCGTTCGGCCGCGCGGTGCGCATCCGGCTGCGGGCCGGGGACCCGGCGGAGGTCGCCAGCGGCGATCGGGTGCGCGTGCGCGCGCTGCTGCACCCGCCGATGCCGCCCGCCTATCCCGGCGCCTGGGACATGCAGCGGGACGCGTTCTTCTCGGGCCTGTCCGCCGTCGGGACCGCGCTGGCGCCGGTGACGATCGTCGGGGAGGCGCCGAACGGTCCGCTCGTGGCGATCGCGCGGTGGCGGGAGGCGATCAATGCGCGGCTGGATGCGCTGTTGCCGCCGGGGCAGGCCGCGCTTGCGCAGGCGCTGCTGACCGGCACGCAGACGGCGATCTCGCGGCCCGATATCGAGGCGTTCCGCGACTCCGGGCTCGCGCATCTGCTGTCGGTGTCGGGCCTGCACATCGCGATCGTCATCGGCATCGCCGCGGTCGGCGTGCGCCGCGGCCTCGCGCTCTGGCCGTGGGCCGCGCTGCACTGGCCGTTGAAGATGCTGGGCCTTGCGGCGGGGCTGGTGGCGGGCGGGTTCTACATGGTGCTGACCGGCACCCAGGTGCCGATGGTGCGCAGCTTCCTGATGGCGGCGCTGTTCGCCGTGGCGAGCCTGACCGGCCGGCGGGTGCTGTCGCTGCGCAGCCTGGGCTTGGCCGCATCGCTGCTGATCGCGCTCGACCCGGTGCAGGTGGTCGGCGCCTCCATGCAGATGAGCTTCTTCGCGGTGACGGCGCTGCTGGCCGGCGCGGAGGTGACCGGGGCCTGGCTGCGCCGGCTGGGATGCCGCGGCTGGGCGGGGTGGGGTGCGGCGGCGGCCGGTGGCGCGGTGCTGACCAGCCTTCTCGCCGGCGGCGCGACGCTGCCCTTCTCGGCCTATCATTTCGGCCGGGTGCAGAGCTGGTTCGTGCTGGCCAATCTGGCGGCGGTGCCCCTGACCGGCATCCTGGTCATGCCGGCGGGCATGCTGGCGTTGTGCCTGATGCCGTTCGGCCTGGACGCCTGGCCGGTGTGGGCGATGGGGTGGGGGATCGAGGCCACGCTTTGGATCGCGCGCGCGGTGGCCGCGCTGCCGGGGGCGAGCTTCGGGGTTCCGCACCTGCCGGGCTGGGGGTTCGCTCTGCTCTGCCTCGGCCTGCTGTGGTGCGGATTATGGCGCTCCCGCCTGCGATGGGGCGGCGCCGCGCTGCTGGCGGCGGGACTGGGCTCCGTGGCGGTGACGCGGCCCCCCGACCTGCTGGTGAGCGCGGATGCGCGGGTGATCGCGGTGCACCTGGCCGGCGAGATGTTCGTGCAGGTGACGCATGGCGGCGGGCGCTTCACCGAGGCGGCCTGGCAGCACCTGTGGAACACCGGACCGCCGTTCCACCTGCCGCATGAGGGGCGGGGCGTCGATGGCGCGGTGCTGTGCGAGAGGTCGGGCTGCACGCTGCGGCCCAGGCCGGATGCCGGGGCGGCGCGGCTGGTGCGGGAGGCGGAGCGGATCGGCGATTGCGGCGGGATCGCGGTGCTGGTCTCCGCCGAACCGGCGCGCGGCCTGTGCGCGAAGCCGTGGCCGGCGCTGGTGGACCGGTTCACGGTGTGGCGGGAGGGGGCGACGGCGATCTGGCTGGAGCCGACGGGGGTGCGCCTGCTGACCGACCGCGCGGATCGGGGCACGCGGCCCTGGGTGCCGCCGGTGCCCCAGCCGCATGCACGCCCCCCGCGCTCCACGTTGCTGCCGGCGCTTGAGGACAAATGAGGACGCGTGGGGGCAGGGGCGGGTCGAGCGGAGATGGAGGAGGAGAGGGACGTCCGCCCCGCCTCGTCATGGACGGGCTTGTTCCGGCCAACGTCCGCCCCGCCTCATCGTGACCGGGCCTCTTCCGGCCACCCTCCGAATTCCTCGTCATGGCCGGGCTTGTCCCGGCCATCCCAAGCGGCACCCTGCCTCGGGGATGGCCGGCCAAGACGCCGGGCCCCCGCAACGACGCGAACGCCTTCAGTCGACCGAGAAGCTCGTCCCGCAGCCGCAGGCCGACTTGGCGTTCGGGTTGCGCACCGCGAAGTGGCTGCCCATCAGCGCGTCCGTGAAGTCGAGCTCCGCGCCCGCGAGCAGATCGAGGCTCGCGCTGTCCACCAGCACGCGCGCGGCGCCGCGCTCGATCACGAGGTCGTCCTCCTGCTTCGTGTCATCCAGCTCGAAGCGGTACTGGAACCCGCTGCAGCCGCCGGCCAGCACGGCGACGCGCAACGCTGCGTCCCGGCCCTCCGCGGCCACGATCTCGGCAATCCGCGCTGCCGCGCGGTCGGTCACGGCAAACTGGCTCATGCTCGCGAAGATAGGGTCGGAGCGCGTGGAATTGAAGCGGCACGCTGCGCGGTGTAAGGCCGGAGGGGATGACGCTCGCCCCCTACGCGGTCCAGGCCGCCACCGCCCGCGGCCGGCTCCACCCGGAGCCGGAGGCGCCGACGCGTTCCCCCTGGCAGCGCGATCGCGACCGGATCATCCACAGCTCCGCCTTCCGCAAGCTGCAGTACAAGACCCAGGTCTTCGTCAACCACGAGGGCGATTTCTATCGCACGCGCCTGACCCATTCGATCGAGGTCGCGCAGATCGCCCGCTCCGTCGCCCGCGCCCTCGGCCTCGACGAGGACCTGACGGAGGCGCTGGCGCTCGCCCATGACCTGGGCCATCCACCCTTCGGCCATGCGGGGGAGGAGGCGCTGAACCTCACCATGAAGCCGTTCGGCGGCTTCGACCACAACGCCCAGAGCCTGCGCGTCGTCACCCTGCTCGAGAGCCGCTATGCCGGCTGGGACGGGCTGAACCTGACCTGGGAGACGCTGGAAGGGCTCGCCAAGCACAACGGCCCGCTGCGCAATCCGCCCCCCTACATCGCCGACTACAACGACCGGCACCGGCTGGACCTCGGCACCCATGCCTCGGCCGAGGCGCAGGTCGCGGCGATGGCCGACGACATCGCCTATCATAGCCACGACCTGGACGATGGGCTGCGCGCGCGGCTGTTCGGCCCCGACGACATCGCGCACCTGCCGATCGTGAAGGACGCGCTGGGCGCGGCCCGCCGCTCCAGCCTCGACGTGCCGCCGCCCCGGTTGCGGCACGAGACGATCCGCCGCGTGATCGATGCGCTGGTGTCCGACCTGATCGGGGAGACGCAGCGGCGGCTTGCCAGGCTCGAGCCCAAGGATGCGGACGCGATCCGGAAGGCGCGGCAGCGCGTGGTGTCGTTCAGCGCGCCGATGGCGGAGGCGAACCAGGTCATCAAGGACTTCCTGTTCGCCCGCATGTACCGCCACTGGCGGGTCAACCGCATGACCCGCAAGGCCCGCTCGCTGACCGAGGAGGTGTTCCGCCTGCTGCATGCCGACCCGTCCCTTCTGCCCGACGACTGGCGCGGGCGGGCAGGAGAGGGCGGCACGCAGCGTGCGGCGGTGGTCGTCGGCGACTACGTGGCAGGCATGACCGACCGCTACGCGATGGACGAGCACCGAAGGCTGACGGATATCTCGGTCAGCGGCTGAGGGCCTGCTGCAGCTCCGCCTTGCTCATGTGTGAGCGCCCTTCGACGCCGCGGCGCCGCGCCATCGCGTAGAGTTCCGCGCGGGTCTTCTCGCGACCGCGGCTGGCCGTCTTGCGGGCCGCGCCGGCCGACGTCTTGCGCGCGCTGCCGGCCCGCTTGGGGGACGTGCTCGCCGACGGTCGCGCGGTGCTCGTGTCTTTCCGCGCGCTGGATGCGGTCTTGCGGGAGCTGCCCGTCGTGCTGCGGGCGGAGCTTGCGGCCTTCCGCGCGCCGCCTGTCGTCTTGCGCGCAGGGGCCGTCGCTTTCCGCGCGCCGTTGGTCGTCTTGTCCGCGCTGCGGCTCGCCGCCTTGCGCGGTGTGGACTTCGCCGTGGTCTTGCGCGCGCTGCCGCCGGTGCCGTTGGGTGCACTGCCGCTCTTGCGCGTGGACGCACGACGCGCGCTTCCGCGATTGATCGCGGTGCGGCCTTCCTTCTCCTGCTGGGCGGTCTCGCCGCGGCGCTCCTTCGACTTGGTGCGCGCGAGGGATTGGCGATTCCGCTTCGGGCTCTCCTGGTTGGACGCGCCCGCCTCCCGCAGCCCGATGGCGATCGCCTGACGCGGGTTCTTCACCTTGCGGCCGCCGGCCGCCTCCAACTCGCCATGCTTGAACTCGTGCATGACGCGCCCGACGGTCTTCTTCTGTTCGGTCGATTCCTTGGCCATTCCGTTGCTCCGGTCCGATATCCAATCGGACCGGGAACGAGGCCTGCACGCAGCGGTTGTTGCCGCTTAGCGCAACATTCCGTGTGCGGCGTCAGCGCGCGGTTTCCGGCTGTCCGCCTGGATCGCCTGGGGTCAGGCCGTCTTGCGCTCGATGTTCCACATGATCGGCAGGCCGAAATCGATGACGCCACTGAGTTCCCGGCGCCAAGCGGCGGGGCTGGAGAACTGGCCGGCGATCGGGAAGGTGGCGGCCTCGAAGGCGGCCTTCTGGATGGAGGCGGCGATGCCCTGCCGCTTGGCCGGATCGCCCTCGGCCTCGAATTGCGCGATCAGCGGTGTCAGGTCCGCGCTGCAGTAGTTGTAGGGCTGGTTGCCGGTGCAGTTGTAGCCCACGCCGGGATTGCTCAGCGGATTGGCCATGTCGAAGCCGGGATACACGACGGGCACCAGCGACCAGCCGCCCGCATCCAGCGGCGCGCGGCCGATCCAGCGCTGCGCGATGCTGGACCAGTCCTGCGTCTGGACATCCAGGTTGAAGCCGGCGCGCTTGAGCTGGTCGGACATCACCAACCCGATCGGGTTGAGCAGCGCCGAGTCGCCGGGCAGCAGGAACACCACGCGTTCGCCCTTGTAGCCTGACGTCTTCAGCAATTCGCGTGCGTGCGCGATGGAGGAGCCGGTCAGGTCCTTGCCGGCATCGGATGCGTAGAAGGTGCCGGCCATGAACAGCGAGGCCTGGGCCGGATCGGCGAGGCCGTGCGGAAGGCCGAGCCCATCCAGCACCTCCGATCGGATCATCGCCGCTTCCGCCGCGCGGCGGATCAGCACGTTGTCGAACGGCGGCTGGAGGTGGTTGATGCTGAGCGCGGCCATCATCAGCGCCGGGCCGCCCGCCTTGGCGACGACGATGTCCTTGTTGGTCATGAAACCGGACAGGAAGTCGAACGGCGCGTATTCCAGGTAGTCGACCTCGTTGGTCTGCAGCGCCGCGGCGCGCGTCGCGAGTTCCGGCATGGTCAGCAGTTCGGCACGTTCGACCTTCACCACCTTGCCGCCGGCGAGCCCGTCCGCGGGTTCGTTGCGCGGCACGTAGTCGGGATTGCGGCGGAAGGTGGCACGCTCACCGGGCACCCACTCCTCGCGGTTGAATAGATAAGGGCCGGAGCCGACGATCTCCTTCACCGGCGTGGTCGGCGGTGCGGAGTTGGCGATGCGCGCCGGCATGATGAACGGCACCTGCACGCTGGGCTTGCCCAGCGCGTCGAGGACGAGCCCGAACGGACGCGACAATTCCAGCACGAAATTGCGCTCATCGACCTGGCGCAGTTCCTTGGTGGCCGCCATCAGGCGGCGGCCCAGCGCGTCGCGGGCACCCCAGCGCTTGAGGGAGGCGATGCAGTCCTCGGACGTGACGGGCTGCCCGTCGCTGAACTTCAGGCCGGGGCGCAGCGTGAAGGTGTAGACCATTCCGCCATCGGTGATCTTCCAGCCTTCCAGCATCTGCGGGCGGAACTGGCCCTTGCTGTCCATCGAGATCAGCGTGTCATAAACCATGTAGGCGAAGTTGCGCGTCACGAAGGACGGGCCGGCGATCGGATCCAGCGTCTGCAGGCCGACATTCAGCACCAGCTTCAGCGGACGGTCGGAGCTGGCGGCGCGGGCGCGCCCGACATGAATGGCCGGCAGCGCGAGCCCGGCGGCGACAAGCGTTCGACGTGACAGAGGGAGAGCCATGGCGAGACCTTTCAGGCGAGGTAGTCAGGCCGATCGCGACGGCATCCGAAGTCCACGCGATACGAGCAGCGGCAGGACCCCGTCGGTGAACCGATCGAGGCCATCGACGAAATCGACCCAGGTCAGCAGCACGCCATCCAGGCCGGCATCCGACAGGATCTGCAGGCGCTCCGCGATGTCCCCGGCCGTGCCGACCAGACCGGAGCCCCCGGCGCCGGCCGCGAAGCGCTGACGAAACGCACGCACAGCCTCGGGCGAGGTCAGGATCTTCGTCTGCGATCCCACACCCGCGCTCCACGCATCCAGGCTCGGTCCGTCTTCCATCTCGACCGAGAAGTGATGCAAGTAGCGTTCCGCTTCCTCGCGCGTCTCCCGCTGCACGCAGTAGGCATAGGTCCAGACCTGCACGGTCCGCCCGAACCGATCCAATGCCATCCGCTTGTAGGCGGCGATCTGGCGGGCGATGTCCGCAGGCTCTTCCGATCGCAGGATCAGGAAGCAGATATCGGCGAATTCGCAGGCAAATGCCTGGCCGCGATCCGATCCGCCGGCATTGACGATCGGCGGACGCGGCTGCTGCAGCGGCTTCGGCATGGAGGAGCCGCGGACGACGTGGAAGAAGCGGCCTTCGTGGTCGAACTCCTCGGGTTCGACCCACAGGCGCTGCACGATCTCCAACCACTCCTGAAGGTGGTCATAGCGCGCATCATGTTCGGCCATGGGCGCGTCGAACATCGCGAGCTCCGGCCCGTTCCAGCCACCCACCACGTTCAGCGCCATGCGCCCGCCGGAGATGATGTCGATGGTCGCGCACTGCTTGGCCGCGGCGATCGGATGCAGCGTCGGCGCATGCACGGTGGGGATCACCGCGACCTGCCGCGTCGCCTGGGCGATGGCGGCGCACCAGGTGAACGGATCGAGCGTGATGCCGCTGGCGTGGTCTGGCCGGCCGGCGATGTAGCCCTTCCAGCGGGCATAGGCGAGGATCGCCTCGAACCCCGCCGCATCGGCAAGCTGCGCAGTCTTGACCGAGGCCGGCCAGGTCGGCCGATACGCTTCCGGCACCAGCGTCTGGGCGGCGCCTTTCCCGTTCGTGCCGAAGATTCCCAGCTTGAGCCGGTTGGCATTGAACAGGGGATTGCCGCCCATCGCCGGTGCCGCGGTCATGCGACGACCGGCGTGACGGTGTTCCGCACCCAACCAGCGATCGCTGCCAGCGTCGCGTCGGTGTGCATCTGTCCGATCACCTGCACGCCGACCGGCAGCTCGCCGATCGCCATCAGCGGCAGCGTGATGGTGGGCGAACCGAGCACCGAGGTGGGCGCGTTGAAGTTTGGCAGGCCCGTGGTGTGGGTGATGCCGCTGTCCTTCGCGCTGTTGTTCATCGGCGGCGCGGGACCGACGGAGCTGACGCTGATGAGCCCGTCCGCAAGACCAGCGATCGCGGCGAAGGCATCGCGTGCCTGCTGACGCAGCAACAGCACCTTGCGGTAGTCGTCCAGGCTCATGCCGCGGGCCAGTGTCAGGCGCGACATCATGCTGTCGCTCAGGCCGGTGGGGAAACGCTCGACCAGGTTCTCCAGCGTCCAGCGCAGCTCGTAGCCGCACACGTCGCGGCAGATCGCCAGGCTGTCGGAGATCGCCGCTTCGAACTGCTCGATCAGCGGGCTGTCGCTGCGGCGCAGGATCGTGACCCCCGCTTTCTCGAGCTGGGTCAGCACCTGGGCGAACGCCTCGCCCACGCGCGGCTCCATCAAGGGCCAGCCTTCGCTCTCCATGACGATGAGGCGGGCGGGCTTCAGTGGTGCGCGCAGCGTGGCCTCGCCATACAGGCCCGGATGACCCGGATCGCCGCCGGAGCGCTGCCCCATTTCCCACAGCACGTTCCACATGTCGGCCAGGTCGCCGGCATGCACGCCGATATGGCTCTGGCTGAACGCGAGCCGCTCCCCGCGATGCAGCGCGCCCAAGGTGGGCTTGATCGCCGTGTTCGCGCAGAACCCGGCGGGACGGATCACCGATCCCACGACCTGCGTGCCCAGTGTCGCGGGCACCATGCCGGCGCCCACGGCGGCGGCGGACCCCGAGGACGACCCACCCGGCGTGTGGTCCGGATTGAACGGGTTGGTGGTGGGGCCCGGATGCGACATGCCCAGTTCGGTGGTGACCGTCTTGCCCAGGATGATCGCACCCGCCTGGCGCAGCGCGAGCACGCTGGCGGAATCCATCCGGGTCTGCGCGCCCTTGAATAACGGCGTGCCCTGTTCGGTAGGCATGTCCTTGGTCTGCAGCAGGTCCTTGATGCCGACCGGCATGCCGTCGATGGAGGAAAGCGCGCGCCCAGCCTTGTAGCGCGCGGTTGCCGCGTCGGCGGCGGCGCGGGCGCCGGCCTCGTTCAGCGTGACCCACGCCTTCACCGCCGGCTCCCGCGTCGCGATGGTGTCCAGGCAACGCTCCAGATAGGCACGCGGCGTATCGGTGCCGTCACGGAAAGCCGGCACCGCATCGTGGAAGGTCAGCGGCCGGAACGTCGCCGGATCGTAGGTCGATGAGGTCATGGGATCGGGCTTTCCGGTTCAGGCGTTCTCGTGATGCGCGGCCCAGGCCTCGGCGACTTCCGAACCGGTGGCGAACCAGACGTTCGGGAAGCGCTGGATCCAGGCGATCATCTCGCGCAGCAGGGCGATGCGGCTGGGCCGGCCGGTCACCTGCGGGTGCATCACCAGGTTGTACAGTCCGCCCCAGCGATACAGTTCGCGGAACTCGTCCTGGAACACCTGCAGGATGTGGCTGTTGGGGAAGATCGGCCGCGGCGACTTGATGGCGAACAGCGCATGCGGCGCGTCGTCGGTGCTCCAATGCCAGGGGAGTTCGATCGGGCCGCGGCTTCCGTCCGGCAGTTCCATTCGATACGGCACGACGTCGTCGAGCAGGGAGCTGTCGTAGAGGAAGTCGTGCTTCTGCAGCAGGCGGATCAGGTTGTCGCTGGTCTCGCCGGCGGGGGAGCGATAGCCGCGCGGCACCACGCCTATGGTGCGCTTCAGCGCCTCCAGGCCGCGCTCCATCTCCTCGACCTCCTGGTCGGGATGATCGGGATGCACCCATTTGTGGGAGTAGCTGTGATGCGCGACCTCGTGGCCGGCGCGGACGATCATTTCGGCCCGGTCCGTGTACTTCTCGGCGGTCCAGCCAGGCACGAAGAACGTGCCCTTCAGGCCGTACTCGTCCAGCACCTCCAGGATCTTCGGCACGCCCACCTTGGCGCCGTAGACCCCCTGGCTGAGCGTTCCGGGGCGGCGTGCGTTTTCCGGATCGCGCGACAGCCAGAGCGTCTCCGCGTCGAAATCGAATGTCAGCATGACCGCGATCTGGGCCCCGTTGGGCCATTTCACCTTCTTGTCGATCATCTGGGTGTCCTTCCTCATGGCCAGCCGGCGCCGTCCGGCGGCGGGTGTCGCGCGGCCAGCCAGCCGCCATCGACCGCCAGCACCTGGCCGGTGATGAACGACGCATCGTCCGACGCCAGGAACGTGATGGCGGCGGCGATTTCCTCGGGCTTTCCCGATCGGCGCAGCGGCGCGGGGTCGAGCACGGCACGGCGGTAATACGGGTTCTTCAGGTGGTTCTCGGTCATCTGCGTCTCGATCACGCCGGGGGCTACCGCGTTGACCAGGATGCCGTCGGGCCCGACCTCACCGGCGAGCTGGCGGGTGAACTGTGCGACGCCCGCCTTGGCGACCGCATAGGCGGTGGTGCCGGGCCAGCCGGCGAGGCCCAGCGTGGAGGAGGTGTTGACGATGCGCCCGCCGGGGCGCGTGAGATGCGGCAGCACGCCGCGGGTGATGCGCAGCACGGCCTTTAGGTTGGTGTCGATGAACCGGTCGATCAGCGCGTCGTCGGAATCGGCCAGCCGCTTGGACCCGCCGATGCCGGCGTTGTTCACCAGGATGTCGATCCGGCCGAACGCGTCCAGCGCGGCTTGCGCCAACGCCTCCCCGGCACCTGTGGCGGTGACGTCGAGCTGGTGGGCGACGGCGCCGATCGCGGCGGCGCGGCCCGCGACGGCCGCGCTGCGGTCGGCCAGCAGCACCTGGGCGCCCTCGGCGGCGAAGCGCGCGGCGGTGGCGGCGCCGATGCCGTCGGCGGCCCCGGTGACGATCGCGACCTTTCCCTTGAAACGATCCGGATCAGGCAAGCCGGCCTCCATCGACGGGGAGCGCGGCGCCGGTGATGAACGAGGCGGCGTCGCTCAGCAGGAACACGACTGCCTCCGTCACCTCGCGGGTTTCGCCGAAGCGTCCGAGCGGGTGGCGGGCGCGGAATTCGGCTTCTCGGGCGGCGCGGAGTTCGGGGGTGGGGGCGCCGGCGAAGGTCGCCTCGAGCATCGGCGTCTGGATCGAACCGGGGCAGACGCAGTTCATCCGGATGCCTTCCGCGGCATGGCCGCGCGCGACGGAGCGGGTCATGCTGATCACGGCGGCCTTGGTCGCGGCGTAGGCCGGCATCGCGGGGGAGGCGACCAGGCCGGCCGCCGAGGCGAAGGCGACGATGGAGCCGCCGCCCGCGTCGCGCATCACCGGCAGCACGGCCTTCAGCGTGAGCCACGTGCCTTTCACGTTGACCGCGAACAGCCGGTCCCAATCGGCTTCCTCGACCTCGGGCAGCGGCTTCGTGGGGCCGATCAGCCCGGCGGCGGTGGCGAGCAGCGTCAGCTTGCCGAGGCCTGCCGCCGCCGCGACGGCGCGGGTGATGTCGGCTGCGACGGTGACGTCACCTGCGACCACGACCGAACCCGGGCAGGCGGCCTCGGTCGTGCGCAAGCCCGCTTCGTCGCGATCGAACAGCACGACACGCGCGCCCTGGCTGGCCAGGCGTTCCGCGGTGCCACGACCGAGGCCTGAGGCCGCGCCGGTGACGAGCGCGACCTTGCCTGTGAAGGAGGTGGCGGACTCAGGCATGAGGGCACACGAGGTTCATCTGCACACCGCCGCATCTCTACCGTTGTGTCGACGCGAGCGTATTGCTATGCGATACGACCGCATCGGAAATCAATCGTAGGGACCGGATCTCCAGGATGTCAAACCCCAAGACGCGTGACGACGCGTCCGTCGACCCGCGGCTGTTCCTGCAGACGGTGGCGCGGACCATGCGGGTGCTGGAGGGGTTCGGAAGAAAGCAGGGGCCGCAATCGCTGGCCGAACTCGCCGCGGCCGCGGAGATCGACAAGTCGGCCGCGCAGCGCATCTGCTACACGCTGCAAACCCTGGGCTACCTCGAGCGGGACGCGGCGACCGGCGGGCTGCGGCCGGGCCTCAAGGTGCTCGACCGCACCTTCGACTTCCTGCGCATGCACCCGCTGATCGAGCGGGCGGTCCCGGTGCTGGCGGAGCTGCGGGCGATGACCGGCCAGCGCGTCGATCTCAGCCTACTGGACGACCTGTCGATCATCTACGCGCAGCGGCTGCAGAACCGTCGGGAGACGTTCGTCGCCTCGCTGGTCGGTCGGCGCCTGCCGACCTGGTGCAGTTCGGGGGGGCGCGCGATGCTGGCCTCGCTGCCGGATGCCGAGGTGGACTCGATCCTGCACCGGTCCGATCGCCGCCGTTTCACGCCGCACACGGTCACGGATCTTGCCGCCATCTGGGACAAGATCCGCGCGGCTCGGCGCGACGGCTTCGCCTTCACGGAGCAGGAGTGGATCATGGGCGAGATGGTGGTGGCCGCGGCGGTGACCGACGCGGCGGAGCGCCCGGTCGCCGCGATCCATATCGCGGGATCGCTGGCGGAGTGGGACGCGCGCGGCTTCCAGCTTCGCATGGGGCCGCCGGTGATCGAGGCGGCGCGTTCGATCAGCGCCTGAGCGGCGGCGCGCGAGGGGGTTCGCAGTCCGGCCGGTCAGCCCCCCGCGCGATCAGCGCCTTACCGCGTCGGGCGCGGCGGGTTCTGCGAGTAGTCGTAGAAGCCGCGGCCGGTCTTGCGCCCGAGCCAGCCGGCTTCGACGTATTTCACCAGCAGCGGGCAGGGGCGGTACTTGCTGTCGGACAGCCCGTCATACAGCACCTGCATGATCGACAGGCAGGTATCCAGCCCGATGAAATCCGCGAGTTCCAGCGGCCCCATCGGGTGATTGGCGCCCAGCTTCATTGAGGTGTCGATGCCGGAGACGGAGCCGACGCCTTCGTAGAGGGCGTAGACCGCCTCGTTGATCATCGGCACCAGGATGCGGTTGACGATGAAGGCGGGGAAGTCCTCGGCCACCGCGGGGATCTTGCCCAGCTTGATCGCCAGCGCCTGCACCGCCTGGAAGGTCGGCTCGTCGGTGGCGATGCCGCGGATGATCTCCACCAGCTTCATGACCGGCACCGGGTTCATAAAGTGCATGCCGATGAATTTCTCGGGCCGGTCGGTCGCCGCGCCCAGCCGGGTGATCGAGATCGAGGAGGTGTTGGACGCGACCAGGCAGGACGGCTTCAGCGCGGGCGTCAGCGTCTTGTAGATCGCGCGCTTCACCTCCTCCTTCTCCGTCGCCGCCTCGATGACGAGGTCGACGTCGGCGAAGGCGGCGTAGTCGGTGGAGGTCGTGATGCGGCCCAGCGCGGCGTCGCGATCCTCGGCCGAGACGATGGACCGGTTGACCTGCCGGTCCATGTTGCGGCCGATCGTGGACAGCGCCTTGCTCAGCGCCTCCGGCTTGACGTCGAGCAGCGTCACCGGAACCCCGGCCAGCGCGGTGACGTGCGCGATGCCGTTGCCCATCTGCCCTGCGCCGATCACGCCCACGCGGGCGATCTCGGGCACGGCGGTATCGACGGGGAGGGTGGCCGGTGACGGCCTGACGTCAACGTTCATTCAGGAGCGCTCCAGTTCCGTTGCCAGTTCGGGCAACGCGTTGAACAGATCCGCGACCAGGCCGTAATCGGCGACCTGGAAGATGGGCGCTTCCTCGTCCTTGTTGATCGCCACGATGACCTTGCTGTCCTTCATCCCGGCGAGGTGCTGAATGGCCCCCGAGATGCCGACCGCGACGTAGAGGTCCGGGGCGACGATCTTGCCCGTCTGACCGACCTGGTATTCGTTCGGCACGAACCCGGCGTCGACCGCTGCGCGCGAGGCGCCGACGGCGGCACCCAGCTTATCAGCGATCGGTTCGATGAGCTTGAAGTTTTCGCCGTTCTGCATGCCACGGCCGCCGGAGATCACGACGCGCGCCGCGGTCAGTTCCGGCCGCTCGCTCTTGGACAGTTCGGCCGAGACGAAGCGGGAGATGCCGGGCATGTCGCCCACGTTCACGGTCTCGGTCGGCGCGTTGCCGCCCTCGGCCGCGACCGGGTCGAAGCTCGCCGCGCGCACGGTGGCGATCTTCTTTCCGTCGGACGACTTCACCGTCGCCATGCCGTTGCCGGCGTAGATCGGGCGCACGAACGTGTCGGCATCGACCACGGCGGCGATGTCGCTGATCGGCTGCACGTCGAGCAGGGCTGCGACGCGCGGCAGCACGTTCTTCCCGACCGCGGTGGTGGCGGCCAGGATGTGGCTGTACGCGGGCGCGAGCTCCACCAGCAGCGCGGCCGTCGGCTCCGCCAGCAGGTGGTCGAGCGCCGGGTTGTCGGCGACCAGCACCTTGGCGACGCCGGGCAGCTTGGCGGCGGCGGCGGCGCCCGCCTGCAGGCCGGCCCCGGCCCCGGCGACCAGCGCATGGACCTCGCCCAGCTGGGCGGCGGCTGCGAGGGCGGAGCGGGAGGGCTGCTTGATGCCGGCGTCGTCGAATTCGAGCAGGACGAGGGACGTCATCGTCAGATCACCTTCGCTTCGGTCTTGAGTTTCTGGACGAGTTCGGCAACCGATCCCACCTTCACGCCGGCCTTGCGCTTCGGCGGCTCGCTGACCTTGATCGTGGTCAGCCGCGGCGCCGGGTCGACGCCGAGATCGGCCGGCTTCTTGGTCTCGATCGGCTTCTTGCGCGCCTTCATGATGTTCGGCAGCGACGCGTAGCGCGGCTCGTTCAGGCGCAGGTCGGTGGTGATGATCGCGGGCAGGTTCAGCGCCACCGTCTCCAGGCCGCCATCGACCTCACGGGTCACGGTGATCGTATCGCCCTCGACCGCGAGCTTGCTGGCGAAGGTGCCCTGGGGCCAGCCCAGCAGGGCGGCGAGCATCTGGCCGGTCGCGCTCATGTCGTCGTCGATCGCCTGCTTGCCCAGGATGATCAGCTTGGGCTGCTCCTGCTCCGCGATCGCCTTCAGCAGCTTGGCGACCGCCAGCGGCTGCAGGTCCGCATCGGTCTCGACCAGGATGCCGCGATCGGCGCCCATCGCGAGCGCGGTGCGGATCGTTTCCTGGCATTGCGCGACGCCCAGGGAGACGGCCACGATCTCGGTCGCGACCCCCTTCTCCTTCAGGCGGACCGCTTCCTCGACCGCGATTTCGTCGAACGGGTTCATGGACATCTTCACGCCGGCGGTCTCGACGCCGGACCCGTCCGCCTTGACGCGGACCTTCACGTTGTAATCGACGACGCGCTTGACGGGGACCAGGATTTTCATGGGGAAAGAGCCGCTTTCCTGAAGCTGAGGTGGCTGGGGTGCCGGGATTCCGAGCGGGGTCGGGTGGTATTGTCGTACGAGTGCGGGGCGAGCGCCCGGACCCTGGGACCCCGCCTGTTCGCACCTGCAATAGGGGGCCGGACCTTATGCACGCCGCCCCTGCCTGTCAAACGGGGCATACCGGCCGGTAGCCGCCCCGGTCTTCGCTTGGTCAGGGCCGGAGCAGGCTCATCATGATCGCGAGCAGCACCAGCGCCGCGCCCTGCAGGATCACCCGCCAGCGCATCAACTGATTGGACCGCTGCGGGTCGCCGCCCCGCACCATGCCGACCATCCCCGCGACCAGGACGCCGAGGGTGGCCAGCATCACCACGCCGACGAGGACAGTGAGGAATGCATGCATGATGGAAGAATAGGCATCGCGGCCGGATTGTCAGCCCCGCCCACGCCGGCGATCGCGCGTCAGGCGCTCGAGCTGGCCTTTCCCGGTCGTCATCGCGGTCCCCGTCGCTCGCCGCGACACCGTCCCGGTCGCTCCTCGCGACACCGTCCCCGTCGCCTGCCGCAAGGCAGGACTGCGCCACGTCCGCGTGGGCCGCACCGCTTCCTGTTGACCGGCGCGCGGCGTTCGTGGTCGTACCCCCGCCCATGATGCGCCGGACCGTTCTGCTCCTCTGCTGCCTCCTGCTGGCCTGCCTCGTCGCCACCGGCGCCGTGCGGGCCCAGCCGAAACCGGCCGCCCAGCCACCCGCCACGGCGCAGATCAGCGCCGACCAGGCGCGGACGGCGCTGGAGATGCTGAACGATCCGAAGAAGCGGGCGGCGCTGGCCGCGACGCTGGAGGCGGTCGTCCGAGCGCAATCCCAGGCCGTTGCGCAGGCGGCCCCGAACGGGGCGGCCGGGCAAGCCGCGGGCACGACCGCACCGGCCGCCGCCGGAAAGGCGCAGAACGGCACCCCGCCGGCCAACGGCACCGAACCCGCGGCGGAAACCCAGCCCGCGGACGCAGCGGCGGCGGATGCGAAGACGCACACCACGGTGGAGGGGATCTCGATCCCGCTCGCCCCGGACAGCCTCGGCGCCCAGGTCCTGGTGACCGCGTCGGACTTCGTGAACCGTGCCGGGCTCCAGGCGATGGACGCGCTGCGCACGGTGCAGAGCGTGCCGCTGCTCTGGGGCTGGGCGGTGGTGATGGTCACCAACCCGTGGGCGCACGACCTGCTGATCGACGTCGCGTGGCGACTGGCCATCGCGCTCGCCGCGGCGCTGGCCGCCGAATGGGTGCTGCGCCGCCTGCTGCGCCGGCCGATCGCCTCGCTCGAGGCGCTGGCGCCGAACGGGCGCGGCCGGCATGCCCATGCAGAGCTGCACGACCCGGCCGATCCGGACCATGAGACGGCCGCGCTCGATGCGGAGGACGAGGCGCTGGAGCATGAGGCGCTCGAGCCGGCCCCCGCCGCCGCGGTCCCGGCGGGCGCCCCGGCGGTCTCGCTGGCGGACGAGCAGGTCGCGCGAGCCGAGGCGGGCGAGACCGAACCCCAACCGCCCCGCGTGCGACGCCGCCCGTCGCCCTGGACGCTGCTCCGCCGCGTGCCCCTCGTCCTCGGGCGGCTGGTGCTCGACCTGATCCCGGTCGTGGCGCTCGCCCTGGTCGGGCACCTGATCGCCGGCTCGACCCTGGGCGGCACCACCGTCACGCGGCTCGTCATCCTGGCCGTGATCGACGCCGTGGCGTTCAGCTCCGCGCTGCTCTGCGTCGCCCGCATGATGCTCTCCCCCGGCACGGCGCGGCTCCGCCTGTTCCACCTGCCGGATGCGCGGGCGCATTACGCGATGCGCTGGGTGCGGCGGCTGGTGCTGATCGCGGTCTGCGGCTACGCGGTCAGCGAGGTCGGGCTGCTCCTCGGCCTGTCGGACGTGGCGCACGATGCGCTGCAGAAGGCGGTCGGCTTCGCGCTGCACGTCTGTCTCGCCATCATCGTCATCCAGCAGCGCCGCCGGGTCCGCGCCTGGCTGCGCGCGCCCGAGGGCGCGACCGGCACGATGGCCGCCCTGCGCAACCGGCTGGCGGCGATCTGGCACTGGATCGCGCTGTTCTTCCTGGCCGCGGTCTGGCTGGTCTACGCGGTGGAGGTGCCGCACGGCTTCACCGCCGTCGTCCGCTATTTCGGCCTCACCGCGCTGGTGCTGATCCTCGGCCGCCTCACGCTGCTGCTGGTCATGGGCTTCGTCGACCGCGCGCTGCGCATCGGGCCGACGACGGCGGAGCGGTATCCCGGAATGGAGGCGCGGCTGCGGCTCTATCACCCGGCGGCCACCAGCCTGACCCGCGCCGCGATCTACGTGCTGATCGTCCTCTCGCTGCTGCAGGTCTACGGGCTGGGCACGCTGTCCTGGCTGGTGACCTCGCTCCTGGGCCAGCGCATCCTTTCCTCGCTGGTGACGCTGCTGGTCACCATCCTGCTCGCGCTCGCCGCGTGGGAGGGGGTGAACGCCGCGATCCAGAGCCATCTCGCGCGGCTGCAGCGCGAGGCGCAGCTCGCTCGGTCCGCGCGGTTGCGCACGCTGCTGCCGCTGCTGCGCACGACCCTGCTGATCACCATCCTGCTGGTCGCCGGGCTGATGGTGCTGAGCGAGATCGGCGTGAACATCGCGCCCCTGCTGGCCGGCGCCGGCATCGTCGGCGTCGCCATCGGCTTCGGCTCGCAGAAGCTGGTGCAGGACCTGATCACCGGCATCTTCCTGCTGCTGGAGAACGCGATGCAGGTCGGCGACGTGGTCAATGTCGGCGGCCAGGGCGGCGTGGTGGAGAGCCTGTCGGTCCGCACCATCCGCCTCCGCTCCGAGGACGGGTCGGTCCACGTCATCCCGTTCAGTTCGGTCACCAACGTCACCAACATGACGCGCGACTACAGCCGCGCCGTGATCAACGCCGGCGTCGCCTACAAGGAAGACTACGACCACGTCGTCGAGGTGCTGCGCGCCCTCGCCAAGGAGATGCGAGCCGACGACGCCTGGAAGAACATCATCCTGGACGACCTGGAAGTGTGGGGATTGGACCAGTTCGGCGATTCCGCGGTGGTGATAAAGTGCCGCATCATGTGCACGCCGTTCGGACGCTGGTCCGTCATGCGGGAGTTCAACCGCCGGATGAAGAAGCGCTTCGACGAGCTCGGCATCGAGATCCCGTTCCCGTACCGCAAGCTGGTGATCGACCAGCCGCTGACGGTGAGCGGTTCCGCCATCGAGGAGTCGCCGCATGAACAACCCCGCATCGCCGGCTGAGGCGCTTCGCGCCGAGGGCTTCGCCTTCGTGCCCGCGCCCGAGATGCGCGCGGCGCTGGAGGCGGAGGGTCCCCTGGGCGATTGGGACGCCTTCGTCGCGAGCTGGAACGACCTCGGGCTCGACACCTACATGGCCGATGGCGGCCGCTACCGGAAACGCCGCCATGCGGTGTTCGCCGTCGGCGAGGCCGGCATCGAGCGGCAGCCGCGCCAGCCGCACTACCAGAGCCGCGACTACAACGCGCTGAATGGCGGGATCGAGCGGTGGTTCGACCCGGTGCTGCCCGAGATCGCCGAGGGCGCCACCATGCGCGCCGTGCTGGGCTTCTGCCACCGGCTGTTCGGCGGGCTGAAACCGTCCCCGCGCTGGAAGGTGGAGGTCCATCAGTTCCGCATCGAGGCGCGCCGAGGGGAGGCTGGCCAGCCGACGCCCGAGGGCATGCATCGCGACGGCGTCGACTACGTGCTGGTGCTTCTGGTCCGGCGGACGAACATCCAGAGCGGCGAGACGTCGATCCACGCGCTGGACGGCCGCACCCTGGGCAGCTTCACGCTGACCCATCCGTGCGACGCGGCCCTGGTGGATGATGGCCGCGTGATGCACGGCGTGACCGCGGTCGAGCCGCAGGACCCCGCGCAGCCGGGCGCGCGAGACGTGCTGGTGGTGACGTTCAAGGCGGAGGGGTAGGGGGCGGGCGCCCCTCACCGTCATCGCCGGACTCCGTCTCCTCAACCGTCATCGCCGGGCCCCGACCCGGCGACCCCCACTGGCAGGAACGGTGCGCATAAGGATCCGCGGGTCGAGGCCAGCGGATGACGGAGGGGGGCCGTCGTGCGAGGCCCCCGCACGCGTCATCGCCGGGCCTCGACCCGGCGACCCCCGCCCCGAGGACCGTGCCCGTGGGGATCCGCGGGTCGAGGCCCGCGGATGACGGAGGGGGGGCGCCGCGCGCAGCCCCCACCCGCACCGCCAGGGCCTCGGCCCGGCGCGGTTCACGCCATCCAGGACGGCACCGGCAGGCCCTTCTCCCGCAGGAAGCCCGGGTTGAACAGTTTCGACTGATACCGACTGCCGCCGTCGCACAGCACAGTGACGATCGTGTGCCCCGGCCCCAGGCCGCGCGCGACCCGGATCGCGGCCGCGATGTTGATCCCGGCGGACGTGCCGACCGACAGGCCCTCGTGGATCAGCACGTCGTAGATCTGCTCTAACGCCTCGGCATCCGGGATGCGCACCGCAACGTCGATCGGCGCGCCCTCCAGGTTGGCGGGCACCCGCGACTGCCCGATGCCCTCGGTGATCGAGCTGCCCGACACGGACAGGTCGCCATTCTTCACCCAGCCATACAGGCCGCTGCCATGCGGGTCGGCGAGCACGATCCTCACCTCGGGCTTCTCCGCCTTCAGCGCCATCGCCACCCCGGCGAGCGTGCCGCCCGTGCCGCAGGCGCAGGTGAAGGCGTCGATCTTGCCGCCGGTCTGGCGCCAGATCTCCGGGCCCATGGCGGTGCGATGCCCCTCCCGGTTCGCCAGGTTGTCGAACTGGTTGGCCCAGACGGCGCCCGTCTCCTCCGCCAGGCGGCGTGACACGTGCACGTAGTTGCCGGGGTCGCGAAACGGCTTCGCCGGCACCAGCCGGAGGTCGGCGCCGATCATGCGCAGGAAGTCGATCTTCTCCTTGCTCTGCGTCTCCGGCATCACGATCACGGTGCGGTAGCCCCGCGCATTGCCGACCAGCGTGAGGCCAATCCCGGTGTTGCCCGCCGTGCCCTCGACCACTGTGCCGCCGGGCTGCAGCACGCCGCGGCGTTCGGCGTCGAGGATGATGGCAAGGCCGGCGCGGTCCTTCACCGACCCGCCGGGGTTCATGAACTCCGCCTTGCCCAGGATGGTGCAGCCCGTCGTCTCCGACGCGCGCCGGAGCTTGATCAGCGGGGTCTGACCGATCGCCGCCCCCAGGTCGTCCTGCCAGGCGGAGCCGTGATACAACTCGGTCATCGCGTCCTCATGCTGCGGAGTAGTTGACTCATATGGTCGAGAATGTCTCCCCGACGGCCACCTGGGAAGCCCTGAAGGCCGACCCGCAGGCCCAGCTCGTCGACGTGCGCACCGACGTGGAGTGGAACTTCGTGGGCGTGCCCGACCTGGCCGAGGCCGGCAAGCAGGCGGTGCTGATCCCCTGGCAGACCTATCCCACGATGCAGCGGAACGCTGCGTTCGAGGAGCAGTTGCAGAAGGTCGGCTTCACCCCCGACCACCACATCTACTTCCTGTGCCGGAGTGGCGCACGGAGCATGGCCGCGGCGCAAGCGGCCCGCGAGGCCGGGTTCGCGCACGTGTTCAACGTGGCGGACGGGTTCGAGGGACCGCTGGACGGGGAAGGCCATCGCGGTGCGGCCGGTGGATGGAAGGCCGAGGGCCTGCCCTGGCGCCAGAGGTGAGCGGCGGGCCGCGATCGGTGGCGGCTTGCGCGCGAACGCACGGTGCCCCGGTCACGGCAGTGACGTGGGGTTGATCCGGCGACCCAGGCGCGTCGGACTTCTTCGAGCGGCGGAAACGCCGCGTGCAGGGCCTGCATGGCAAACGCGGAAAGGGTCGAAGTGGAGTTGCCGCCGGATTTGGCGCAGTTCGTGCGTTCGCGCGTGGGTTGGGATTCCCTCGCGTCAGATGCCGAGGTCGGGCGTGAGTTGGTGCGCCAGGCAGCGCAGCACGATGCCATTCGGGACGAAATGCGCCGTGAGATCGCGTCTGGTGCCGCGTCCTTGCGTGCGGGCGACGCGGTGGATGGGGACGCCTTCATGGCCGAACTCGAAGTTCTGGCCCGTGTTTTCATTCCCGGTCGTGTACGACCCCGCCGCGCAGCCCATTGGCACCGCGCGCGTGCTGCACGGGAGCCGTGATCTGGCGGCCCTCTTTACGGCGCGGCCGCCTCGCGCATGAGGACAGACGGAAACGCCGCCACTCACCACGGGACCGGCGTCCCGTCCCAGGCGAAGAACCCGCCGGTGTCCGCGGGCGTCAGCCGGTCCATCACCGCGAGCAGCGCCGCCGCCGCGCGGCCCGGCGCGAGCAGGTCCGGCACGCCCGCCTGGAAGGGCTGGCTGAGCGCCGTGTCGACCGTGCCCGGATGCAGCGCCACGCACACGCCAAGAGGCCGCGTCCGCGCATGCTCGATTGCCAGCGTGCGGATCAGCATGTTCAGCGCGGCCTTCGAGGTCCGGTAGCCGTACCAGCCGCCCAGCCGGTTGTCCCCGATGCTGCCCACCCGCGCCGACAGCGCCGCGAAGACGCTGGGCCGGTCCCGCGGCGTGAGCGGCAGCAGGTGCTTGGCGACCAGCGCCGGTCCCGCCGCATTGACCGCGAACAGCTCCGTCAGTGCCTCCACGGACAAGGCCCTCATCGCCTTCTCGGGCATCAGTCCGGTTCGGTGCAGCCGCCCGGTGGCCACCACGATCCGCTCCGGCGCGCCGATCCCGGCAATGGCCTGCGCCGCCATGGCCAGGGTGCGCTCGTCCAGGATGTCGGCCGGGAGCCAGTCGCCCGCCCATCCCTCCGGCCGTCGACGGGAGAGGGCCACCACGCGCGCGAAGCCGGGATCGGCGGTGAGCCGGTCGGCGAGGGCACGCCCGATCCCGCCCGCGGCCCCGACCACCACGGCGATCCGTGTCACGGCAGCACCGCCGCACCGGCCAGCAGGCCGATCACCGCACCGGCCGTCAGCACCGACCGCAACCGCGGATACCACGCCGGCAGTTCGGAGGACGTGACGTCCCACACCCAGTGCAGGCCCAGCGCCACCGCGAGCCCGAGCAACTGCACCGTCCGGTCCGGCACCACCAGCACCCCCAGCCCCACAACGCTGGGCAGCATCGCCAGCGACACGGTCGACGCCGAGGGCCTGGGCGCGCCGACCGCGAACCCCCAGCGCGCCCCGCCCAGGAACGAGAGGATCAGCGCGCCGTAGAGCGCCAGCACCTGCCCCGCGAACCCGCTCCAGCCAGGCGCGAGCCACGGCGCCAGCGGCGGCGCGAGGAAAGGGATCAGGCCGGCCGCACCATAGGCCGCCACGACGAAGGGAGGCGTTCGGGTCATGCGCACACGCAAGCAGGCCCGCACCCCATTGCGCGGGTTCGCGGCGCAGATGGGGCCGATGCGCGGCGCGGCAAGCCGTCGGCCACCGGGGGCGGCCGGCCAGGGGCAGCCGAATAGAGGCAGCCGGGCCGGGGCAGCCGAACGCGGCGAGCGGATGGGCTCGCCGCCGCCCGCCTGCGCCCCGACCGGAGCCGAGGCTAGAGGGTGATGACCATGCGCCCGTCGACCTTGCCCGACTTCAGGTCACCGAAGATCCCGTTGATGTCATCCAGCTTGGCCGAATGGTAGTGCACCTTGACCTTGCCCTCGGCGGCGAAGGCGATCGCCTCGGCCAGGTCCTTCCGCGTGCCGACGATGGAGCCGCGGATGGTGATCCGCTTCAGCACCACGTCGAAGATCGGCGTCTGGAAGTCGCCCGGCGGCAGTCCGACCAGGCTGATCGTGCCGTGCCGGCGTGTCAGGTCAATCGCCTGGCGGAACGCCGGCGGAGAGACGGCGGTCACCAGCACGCCATGCGCGCCGCCCGAGGTCTTCGCCACCACCTGCGCCACCGCATCCGGATCGCGCGCGTTCACCGTGGCGTCGGCGCCCAGGGTGCGGGCGAGCGCCAGCTTGTCCTCGGTCACGTCCAACGCGACCACGTGCAGTCCCATGGCCTTGGCGTATTGCACCGCGACGTGGCCGAGCCCGCCGATGCCGGAGATGGCGACCCATTCGCCGGGCCGCGCCTCGGTCTCCTTCAGGCCCTTGTAGGTGGTGACGCCGGCGCACAGGATAGGCGCGAGGGCGGCGAAGTCCGGGTTGGCGGGCAAGCGGCCGACATAGTCCGCGGCGCCGATCGCGTATTCGGCGAAGCTGCCGTTCACGCTGTAGCCGCTGTCGTTCTGCTTCTCGCACAACGTTTCCCAGCCGGTCATGCAGTGCTCGCAGCGGCCGCAGGCGTCGTGCAGCCAGGCGATACCGACCGGGTCGCCTTCCTTCAGGCCGACCACGCCGGGGCCGAGGGCGGCGACGATGCCGGCGCCTTCGTGGCCGGGGATGAACGGGGCGGTGGGCTTGACGGGCCAGTCGCCGTCGGCGGCGTGCAGGTCGGTGTGGCAGACGCCGGTGGCGACGATCTTGACCAGCACCTCACCGAAGCCGGGGGTCGGGACGGGCACGTCCTCGATGCTCAGTGGGGCGCCGAGGCGGCGGACCACCGCGGCCTTCATCATCTTCGTCATCGCTCGCTCCTGTCTTGCGCGAGCGTGATCTAGCGGCCGGCGCGGTCACCCGGCATTGAGGTCGATCAATCGCGTGCCGTCCTGTCGTGCCACGGGGCGAGCGGGGGCGTGCGGCCTGTTCCAGGCGACAGGCTGCGGCGCGAGCGGGATGACGCGCAGCACCACGAACCAGGGATAGCGCGTGTCCAGCACGAGCCCGTCCGGGGTCGCGAGCCGGCCCTCCGCCGTGACCGGCACGTGCTTGAGCGTCACCGCGTCCCCCACATTGCCGCCCACGACGCTGATCTGGCCGGCGATCGGCAGGGAGACGACGATATCGCAGTGCGCGGGAAACGGGTCGCCGGTCGGGAGGTCGTCGAACCGCATGGTGGCGGCCGGACCGCGCCCGACGCAGATCAGGTCGCCGGGGCGCGGGGCGTACGCTTCGGGGCGTTTGGCGTTGACCACCCATCGCGTGCTGGCGTTGCCCGTCATGCGGGCAGCGGCGTTGATGTAGGCGGCATGGTCGGCGGCGTAGGGGAAGTAGGGGCCCGCACCGGCGATCCGCATCACGTAGGAGACGAACGCCGCCGACCAGGCGAAGGCGCCGTCCCGGCTCGCGGGGAACACCCGGCCGCCGGCATCGTGCTTGCCGGTCCAGCCACTCTCGGGGGAGCCGGCATCGAGTCCCAGCCACCAGTACTCGCCGACGCGCTGCCAGTATCCGGACTGCCGCTCCGGTTTCTCGTCCGGCGCTGGGGGCGGACGCGAGCCCGGTGGGTCGTCGTCCACCAGCTGACCCCACAGGCGCCACTCGCGTAGTGCAATCGACACCACAGATGTTGTGGAGAACGGCTCATACGGCTTGGTCGCGAACGGGGGCACGTGCGCATCGGGCGCGATCCGTGCCGGAGCGCAGCCGGCAAGTCCGAGTCCGCACGCCGATACGATCGCAAGCGCAGGCAGGCCATTGCGAGACCAGAACGCCACGGACCTGCGGCGAGCCGGGGCGCACATGGCCGGCCGGTCAGGCCCGTTCGGGGAACAGGGCCCGCAGGCCGTCGGGCGAGGCGTCGCAGCGACCGCGCTCCGTGATCAGGCCGGTGACCAACCGAGCGGGTGTGACGTCGAAGGCCGGGTTTGCCGCGGGGCTGTCCGCCGCCGCCACCCGCACCGTCGCGATCCGCCCGTCGGGCAGGCGGCCGGTGATATCGGTGACCTCGCTGCCGCTGCGTTCCTCGATCGGGATTTCCGCCACGCCGTCCGACACCCGCCAGTCGATGGTCGAGGAGGGCAGCGCCACCCAGAATGGAATGCCGTTGTCCCGCGCCGCCAAGGCCTTGAGATACGTGCCGATCTTGTTGGCCACGTCGCCGGTCCGGGTCACCCGGTCGGTGCCGACGATCGCGAGGTCGACCATGCCGTGCTGCATCAGGTGACCACCGGCATTGTCCGCCACCACCGTGTGGGGCACGCCGTGCTTGCCCAGCTCCCACGCGGTCAGCGCGGCGCCCTGGTTGCGGGGACGGGTCTCGTCCACCCAGACATGCACGTGCAGCCCGGCGTCATGTGCCATGTAGATCGGCGACAGCGCCGTGCCCCAGTCCACGGTCGCGAGCCAGCCCGCATTGCAATGCGTCAGCACGTTGACGCGGCCCCGCGCCTCCGCGACTTCCCGCAGCAGCGGCAGGCCGTGCCGGCCGATCGCCTCGTTCTGCGCCGCATCCTCGTCCGCGATCGCGGCGGATTCGGCCCACGCAACCGCCACCCGCTCCGAAACCGGCGTGTTGCGCAGCCGCGTCAACATCCGCTCCAGCGCCCAGCGCAGGTTGATCGCGGTCGGACGCGTCTCGGCCAGCAGGGCGGCGTCCCGCTCCATCGCCTCGGTCGAGGCATCGGCCCGCAGCGCCAGGCACAGCCCGTACGCGGCCACCGCCCCGATCAGCGGCGCCCCGCGCACCTGCATGGTCCGGATCGCATGCGCGACCTCGTCGCGCCGCGTGAGCCGCAGGATCTCCAACGCCCAGGGCAGTTTGGTCTGATCGATGATGCAGAGGACACCCGGGTCGGATGAGTCCACCCACACGCTGCGATAGGGAACGCCGTCGATCTTCACCGGGCCGACACCCGCTGGTGCAGCACGCAGACCAGCGTGAACAGCCGGCGCGCGGTGTCGAAGTCGATCTCGATCTTGCCGGCGAGCCGTTGCCGCATCAGCTCCGCTCCCTCGTTGTGCAGGCCGCGCCGGCCCATGTCGATCGCCTGGATGCGCGCCTCACGACCTTCTTCGACCGCCAAGATGTGGCTGTCCACCAGCAATTGGTAGTCCTTCACCAGCCGGCGAAATGGGGTGAGCACCAGACCAATCGCCGTGACGGGCACGCCCGTCCGGTCGCGGATATCGAAGATCAGGCGGCCGTCGCGGATCGCCAGATGCAGCTCGTAGGGGCCGGCCACCTGCGCGCGGGTCAGCGGCGCGAAATGGCTTGCCGCGGCCAAGTCGGTGACCGCCTGCTCGCGATCGGCTTCGATGAACGGGGACAGGCTGGCCTGGCTCTCCCCCTCCAGCACCACGCGCGCCAGCCGGGCGCCTTCCGTCTCGGTCGTGCTGGTCATGGGGCGTCGGCGTGCGGCTTGAGCAGGTTCAGCGCCAGCATCAGCCCGACCATCGCACCCTTGATCGGCCGCAGCAGCGCCAACGCAATGACCAGCGTGAGCGGCACGAAGATCGCCGCCATCACCCAGTCGGGCGGCTGTTCCGCCCGTTCGAGCAGCAGCATCAGCGGCACCACGATGTGGCCGGTGACCAGGATCGTGAAATAGGGCGGCGCGTCGTCGGCCCGCGCCAGACCGACCGGGGCGTGGCAGTTGGCACAGGCATCGCGAACCCGCAGGAAGCCGGCGAACAGCGGCGCCTGCCCGCAGACCGGGCACCGCCCCCGCAGGCCACGGGCCATCGCGGTCGCGATCGTCGGCATCGGACCGGTTCCCAATGCGGGAGGAGCGGCCGAGCGGTCGGGCTGCCAGCTCGTGGACGGCATCGTGGTCCTCAATTGCCTCTCGCGCACAGATGGCGTCCGATATGCTGCGCTGCAACATCCCTTATCGCGCGTCTTGCCCGGCAACGCCAGCGGTCCGACACTGCATGCATGGCCCGCATCCTGGTGATCAACCCCAATTCGTCGCGCCCCTGCTCCGACGGGATCGACGACGCGCTCGCCCCATTCCGATTTCCCCGCGGCCCCAGCTTCGACGTGGTCACGCTGGCCGAGGGACCGCCGGGGATCTACTCCTGGCAGGACTGGCACGCGGTGGTGGATCCGCTCTGCCGCTTCGTCGCGCGCGAGACGGCCGACGTCGTGGTGATCGCCTGCGCCTCCGACCCCGGCATCGAGGCGGTGCGCGCCGTCACCCCCGTCCCCGTGCTGGGCGTGTTCCGCTGCGCGGTGGCGGCCGCGGTGGCCCGCACCGAACGCTTCGGGGTGATCGCCCTGGTGGATGCCTCGAAAGCCCGGCACCTGGCCGCGCTGCGGACGATGGGGCTGGAGCAGCGCCTGGCGGCAGAGATCGCCATGAACGTCTCGATCGACACGCTGCTCGATCCCGATGCGGCGCGGGAGCATCTGGTCGCGACCGCCCGCGACCTGGTGGCCCAGGGCGCCGGCGCGGTGATCCTGGGCTGCACCGGCATGGCGCATCATCGCGCGGCGATTGAAGCGGCGTGTGGCGTGCCGGTGATCGAGCCCTGCCAGGCCGCCGCCGCACAGGCACTCGGGACCGTCCTGGCGCGCTGACGCGGTTCGGGGGCGGGGAGGGCCGGTGCGCGCCGAGATCAGCCGCCCAGGATCAGCCGCCCGGGTTTCAGCCGCCCAGGATCAGCCGCCGGGGATCATCCGCCGGTGCCGGCTGCGAGCCGCCGGCTGAGCGCGGCCGACAGCTCCTCCCGCCGTGCCCAGAGCGACCGGTACCATGCGATGCGGTCCGCCACCTGGTACGCCAGCATGCGGTTTCCGGCCACGTAGCGCCGCGCGGCCTCGCCGATCGCCAGCGCCCGTTCCGGCAGGGCCAGCAGCCGCAGCAGATGGCCGCGCAGCTCCTCCGCGTCGCGGAACAGCAGGCCGGTCTCCCCGTCGACGATGCTGTCGGCATACACGATCGGGCTCGCCACCGAGACCACCCGGCATGCGCCGGCCTCGATGAACTTCAGGTCGGACTTGGAGCGGTTGAACGTCGTGTCGCCCAGCGGCATCAGCGAAATCTCGCTGCCGCCCAGCAGGGACATGTAGGTCTCGTAGTCGCAGGTGGGGGTGAAGCGCTTGTGCGGCGTCTCCAGCGCCTCGAAGAACAGCCGGTCGTGCACGACCTCGAAGCGCAGCCGCTCTCCGGCGCCGCGCGCCACCTCGTTCAGCACCGGCATCAGCGGCTGCCAGTCCGGCTCCCGGTTCAGCGCGCCGAAGAACAGCGTGAGCCGCCCGAAATCGGCGAAATTGCGCGGCTCCGGCAACGCGGTGAGCGCGTTCGGGAACACCGCGACCTCGGGGTTGCGCTGGCGCAGCACCGCGGCCAGCGTCGGGGTGCTGGTCTGCACCGCGTGAACGCCGCGGAAGGTCAGGTGCCCGCCGTCGCGCAGCGCCGGGAAGTGGTCGGGATGGTCGTCGAATTCGGTGACCACGAGCCAGTTGTTGGAGATCAGCGCCTGCAGGATCCCGACCCCGCGCTCCCCGCTCAAGGCCGGGCGGTGCAGGACGAAGATGCGCGGCGTGGTGTCGCCCGCCGGCGTCTCCTCGATCGCCGTCATCACCTGCGTCGTCACGCTCGGATCCGTCCCCAGCGCGGCCAGCGGGTGGACGACGCGGACGTGCGAAACCCCGCCCACCGGCTCGAGCATGTTGCCGCCGACGATCAGGCGCTGGCGCGGCGTCTTGCGCGCCCGCCAGACATATTGCAGCGGCAGGGCACGGCGCAGGTACTGGTCCTGGTCGATCCCGAGGGCCGCGAGCGCGGGGGCGATCGCGGCGGTGAAGCGGCGGGCGGCGTCGGGGGCGAACACGCGCGGATGCACGTCGCAGGGTGCGAGCCCGAGTTCCAGCAGGTCCTGGCGCATGGTGTCGACGGTGAACCAGCGCAGATGGGTGCGGTCGAACAGCCCGGACTGTTCATACGCCCAGGTGCCGCGGAGCAGGCGTTCCGCGAAGCTCCAATGCTCGAGATTGGGCACGCAGATCAGCACCATGCCGTCGTCGTCGAGCTGGGCGAGATGCCGCTGCAGCACGGATTTCGGATCGCGCAGGCGCTGCAGCGCATCGCCGTAGACCAGGCAGTCGATCCCGTCCGGCAGGCCGAAGGGCAGGGGGGCGGCCTCGATATCGATGCAGGCGGCTCCGTCCATCCAGCGTTCGGCCTCGGCGATCGCGCCGGGATCGCCGTCCACGCCGTACCAGCGCACGTTCGGGTTGACCAGGCGGTACGCGGCGGCGAGCGCGCCGTCGCCGCAGCCGATTTCCACCACCACGCGCGCGGTGAGCGGGATTCGGCTCAGCAGGTCGGGGTTCGGCTGGCTGCGATGGGTCGGCATCGATGTGTCCGGCTGGGTGGCGGCGAATGGCTGACGCCCCGCGTGACGGCCCGGGAGTGACGCCCAGGGCGCGATCCCGGAAGACGCGTCCAGAACGCCCCTGGCGTGACGCCGCCCGAGCCACGCCACCGGTGAGACGCGGGTGGCCGCCGGTGAGGCGCCTCAGCCGATCAGGCCGGGGTGGTAGGCGGATTCACCCATGAGATGCAAGCGGTCAGGCACGGAGGCCGGGGCCGGGCGCCGCGGCGCGAGGAGCGGTGCGCGCAGGGCCGGATGCGCCAATGCGTCGAGGCGGGTCATCATGCGGTCCTGGCAGCTTGCGAGCGCGGCGTCGGCGGAGAGCTGCGGTGCCTCCCGCGCGACCGCGGCCAGGGCGGCGGCGGCGCGGCTGACGAACCCCGTCGATCCCATGCTGCGCAGCCGGTCCGCATGGCGGCACAGCAGGCGGCGCCCCGCATGGTAGCGCGCCAGGCCGGAGATCTGCGCCCGCTCCAGCAGCGTGGAAGGCGGCAGGGTGCGGAAGGCGAGGCGCAGCCCCAGCGTGTCGGCCCAGTCATGCCACTTGGCGCGATGGATCGGCGCGAGCGGCCGGATGGCGATCCAGGGGACGCGTAGCGCGTCCGCCACGATCGCCCCGTGCATGGCCTCGGTCACCAGGATGCGGCAGGCGCCGATCGCCTCCACGATCGCGGCGGGATCGCCACGCGGATCGATGAAGCCGATCCCGGCGAGGCTGGCGGCGGCATGCCAGGCGCCGCGCGCCGCGCTTTCGAAATGCGGCATGAAGCCGATGGGGGCCGGAGCCTTCGCGCGCTCCGCCTCGGCTGGCGGGCCCGCGACGTCGTGGGGCGCCTGCATGCGGGGGTGCGCCGGGGCACGCCGCGCCGATCCGGAGCAGACGAGCGGCAGCAGCGCGGCGGGGTCGCCGAGACCCAGGCGGGCGGGCAGCCCGATCCGCCGTGCCGTGTGCGGACCACGCACCCACAGGATGCGCCAGGTGTGGTCGAGCTCGGGCGGCGGCTCGTAGCCGCCATAGCCGGAGCCGGCCACGATCTTCAGCCGGTCGGCCGGGTGCCGGCGGTCGAGCACCGATCCGATCCCCAGGAACCGCGCCGAGGGCTCGTCGTCGAAGAAGCCGGGCAACAGATGCGGCCAGAGCAGCGTGTTCAGCTCGTCCCCGAAATTGCGGGCCGCGCCTTGCCAGCGATACAGGATCATGCCGGGTCGGAGAGCGCGGCGGCAGGCGTGCGCTGGACGGGGCGCGCGACCGCCTGGCGCGCGGCGGCCCGGCCGGGCTTCCAGCCGAGGGCGGCACGGACGAAGCCCAGCGCATAGGCGAAGCGCCAGCGGGCCGCGATCAACCGGGTGGAGTCGGCCGGCAGCAGCGCGGCCGGGGCGCAGAGCGCCAGCACCAGCATGCGCCGCGGCAGTGCGCGCCACACGGCGCCGGCCTGCCCCAGCATGCGCCGCGTCACGACGGTGGAGGCGCCCTGCCAGAACAGCCGGTTCAGCAGCCAGCGGGGCGTCAGCCGCTGGGCCTGGATCTGGTGGTGGACGGTGATCCGCGAGTCGTAGCGGACCGCGTGGCCGGCATCCTGCAACTTCCAGGCGACCTGTACTTCCTCGTCCGAGAGCAACGCGCCGCCATGGCGGCCGAGATCCGCGCCGAAGCCGCCCACCGCGAGCAGCGAGAGGACGTGCACGACCATGTTCGCGGCATACGGCTCGAGCCCCCGCGGCACCGCGCGGGTGCGATATTCGCCCTGGCCCTCCACCTCGATGATGGACAGCACGCCGCGAAGCGAAGGCGGCCACCAGGCCGGCAGCGGCGCCTCCCACGACGGGAGGATGCGGCCGCCGATCAGGGCCGGCGGGCGGCTGCCCCGCAGCGCCTGGCGGATGCAAGCGATCCAGTCCGGGTCGGGGATCGCATCGTCGTCGAGATAGGCGATGTACGGGGTGCGTGCCGCCCACGCGCCGGCGTTGCGGGCCAGGCTGACGCCGGGGTGGTCGAGCCGCACCAGCCGCGCGCCGGGATGCGCGGCGACTAGCTCCGCGAGTGCGTCGCGCGTGGCGGGCGAGGAGCCGCTGTCGACCACGAGCACCGCGAAGCCGTCGGCGGGTTCGGTCTGCCGCCGGAGCCCGTCCAGGCAATCCCGCACGTAGCGCGGCCGGTCATGCGTACAAATACAAACGGTGATGTCGCTCGGAGGAGGCGCCATGCGGGCAGCCTAGCGGGCATGGCTTGCGGAACTCTTAACCGCGGTGGCGATCGGGCCGCCCCTCTTCGGCTGCGGGCGCCGACTCGCGGGTCTCGGTTGGCGGGGACGGTGCGGGTGGGGGTCGCCGGGTCGGGGCCCGGCGATGACGGTGGGGGTGGGGATGGTGCGGTGGGCGGGGGTCGCCGGGTCGGGGCCCGGCGATGACGGTCGAGGCGGGGGTGGTGCGGGTGGGGGTCGCCGGGTCGGGGCCCACGGCTGTCCGGTTCGATTTTGCTGTACTTCTACCACGGCGTTGATTCTACTGGCTTCGGTTCGGGTGACAGCGAATCGAGGCATCAGCGAGGAGCAACGCCGTGGCGCACCAGAATAGCGTGTT